>Ga0102963_1000681_pt1 | contig 14638 bp, 13 predicted proteins | sample SalPon2_C_H2O_MG_2_FD_84522 | JGI IMG/M metagenome (GOLD analysis project Ga0102963, IMG submission 84522) | Salt pond water microbial communities from South San Francisco under conditions of wetland restoration - Salt Pond MetaG SF2_C_H2O_MG | ecosystem: Environmental > Aquatic > Non-marine... | reverse complement strand
TCTTGCTAAGATGCTATTATTGTCAGCTAAATCTTTAATTGCTGCTTTTAAAATATTGATTTGGAAAACACCACCAACCTGCTCTGCAACGGCAGCTTTAGTTGTATCGGCAAGAGTTTCGTATGTTTGCGATAAATTTGTTAAAATTTTGATTGCTGGTAGTGTATTTCCAGCTATATCTCTTACAGCAATACCAAGCTCCTCAAGTCTTTTAATAGTGCTTGATCTTTGAACCCTAGTAAAAATAGTTTTAAAACTATTACCAATAACTTTACCGCCTCGCGCAGTTTGTTGTTGAGCAGCAGTTACTGCACCTAATAATTCATCAAAGCTTACTCCAGCATCCCTTGCCACAGCACCAGCTCTAGATACAGCATCAATCAAGTCTTCAGTACTAACAGCAAATTGAACATCAACCGCAGCCATTTTACTAAGAACTTTAGTTGAATCTAGTCCAACCTTATTAAATGTATTTAATGCAGCAGTCAAACCACTAACTGCGCTTGCTGCATCCAAGCCAGTTAATCGAGTTAATATTAGAGCATCATTTGTTCTTTTTAAAGTCTCTTCCATTGACAAACCTTGCCTTGCCAATTCTGTTGCAGCCGTTGCTACAGTACTAAAGCTTTGAGCGGTATTTCTTGCTACTTTAAACAATCCGTCTCCAAATTTTTGCAACTGATCATTTGTTGTTCCCATAACAACATTGATTTCGGTTAATTGCTTTTCTACTTGTATAGTGGTTGTCACTAAAGAAGCAAAGGCTCTTTGGACCCCTTGTATTATCCCGACTGAAGCTCCGAATGCAAGAACACGAGCATTAGATGCTTCTAAAGATTTATTAAATTCACTTACAGAGCCCGTAATTTTACCCAAAGGTCTAGTGAACTGCTTATCATTAATTGCGATATTTAAACCGCCGCGAGCATTAACATTCTTAACAGCCTTTCTTATTGACTGCTCTAAACCTGTTTGAACTGTAGATACTCTTAATGGCATTTCCTTATTCCTTAATAAGGAATTACACTAAATTTCTTTTTTTTGCAAAAAAAAGCCCTCCATTAAGAAGGGCTTCTTTTTTGTTTGGCGGTAAATTATCTGAGAGGAATCGGAAAGTGTCCCGATATATCAGTTCTATTCGCTCCAGAAAAGAATACACCGTGAATTAAATCTTCTGGACCACCAATTTGAGTGGTAAAAGAAAGATCAACAGTTTTATTACTTCCGATATCTGAACTGATTGATTCACTATCAATTCTGGCTCCCTTAAAATCAATAATTAGAGAATCCGAAGGGCTTCCAACTCCGCAACTTTGGTTAGCCTTCATTTTTATTCTAACATCTCTTTCGATACAATCATCAATAATGTTTGCAAGATTTCCAGTGCTAACCTCAGAAACCAATGCACTAATACTCATTGTGGCAACAACAGGAAAATCAACCACACGTGAAAATGCAAACTTAGTTCCTAGTCGATCAATAGGGCTTCTTGATAAAGGCAAGGATAGACTAAAGTTTTGAATATGAACTCCACCATCTCCACTAACATCTGCAAAGATAGATAGTCCTTGAGGAATTTCCATGGTGATATCTCCTGGACGAAGAGCTGTTGCTCCAACATCGCCAGTAGAGGGAGTTTTTCCTTCAATGTCTCCTCTTTCTCCAGATGTTTGTCCAACTGTGAATTCAACATTTTTAATTGGAGTACCATCAGCAAGATTAACACCTGGAATCAATCTTCCAGTAACAGTGTTATCAGATTTTGCATTAAATAACTCAACCGTAGCAGATGCTGTTGGAATAGATCCTACAGATGCTTCGATTGAATAGTCACTTAAATAACCATTACCTAAAGAAATAACACTTCGCTGATTGCTATCAACTGTAGTATTGAAAGCATCAGTACCTTCTGGGGTTGTAAGGATAAAGAAGTTTCTTCCTGCAGAATCGTCTTGAAGGTGCCCTTTTGCAGCACTCAAAGTTTCAGACCCCATTCCTTCTCCTTTATTATCATCGCCTTTTACATAGAAACCAAGATTTCTTTCATTGAATCCATCAGTTGGATAATAAGTAAAATCGAGATTTACTGTGGGCGGCTCAAGAGCAATCGCGTCAATTCTAGCAAGTTGACCAAATGTATTTACATCGGTACGATTAATTGTAAAACTATAATTCGCACTCTGAACTCGATGAAGTTGTTGTATTAAATTTTTGTAATTACCACTAGCTGCTTGAAGGTAAACTCCTGTTGTTCCATTATCAGTAGCTCCTTGTGTTGCCCAGTTTGACTGAAATGTTTGCCAATTACTTTTATTTGTAAAGTAAGTAACCCCACCAAGATTTGCAGTAGTGTTGTTTAATGCATTAGTTTGAGGAACAGAAGTTAATGCCCCACTAATATTAAGTAAATCAAGAAGAAATCCCTGACCACCCTGATTCATATTCTCGTCAGATGCTGGAATTGTATTTTGGTTAGCATTGGAGTTTGTAGCAATACTATCACTTATAAAAGGGTCTGCATTTAGCCCTATATATCCATTATCTAATTGGATCGGAGCGGTGCTTATTGCAGTTCCTCCTGCAGAAGTCTTACGACCACCACCACTTATTACGCTATCTACGATAAAGTGAGCTCCAGTCGCATTAGGACTTACATATAAAGCTTCACTTTGATAAATTACTCTGTTTCTTGCCATGATCTTTAAATTTAAAATTTAGGTTTACTTATAATTACAGAAAATATATTGCTTTGTGAAATTTTATTTTGAATATTAACATATTCTAGGAAACCTATTATTAGTTACTTCAAAATCTATAAAACCTACATATAGAGTTGGAGATATTGTACTCCTCATTGTTTCGCTTATTTTAGATGTAGTAACTCTTTCTATACTAAATATGTCATTTTTATACTTATTAGCTAATTCGTTGTAAGAATATACTCCACTTTTTAAGTCTCCAAATTCATTTATCGGGTGACTATCAAAGCCTACATTCGAGAAAGAAACATTTCTGGTATCCGCAAATAAAGATAAAACCCCATCTAATTGATATAGATTTTCGGCCATTACTACAGATTTAAAATTTAAAGTAGTTTTATCTTGCCCCCCAAAAGCATAAGGTTCATTTTCTATATATTCATTATTTATAAATACTGCGGGGGTCACAAAATCATAAGGAGCTATTCCGCTTTCAAAAACAGTAAATCTACTATTGCTTTCAAATTTACTTTCTACAATTAAAGATTCTTCTGTTTGATTTGTATTGTAAATATTAAACTCCTTAAGTCCAAACTGGCCAGTCCACTGCATATTAGCATTTGCAGCTGCTCCAGTTACAACAATACCTCCATTATTAAAATCAATGTAATAACCTAAATTTGGATCTGATTTATCCACAGGAATACCAAGTTCAGAAAAACTATTTGGCACATATGCTCCAGCCCCAACTCCACTTTCAGTAACCCATTGTTTATAGGCACTGCTATATCTTTCATGCCCAACTGGAAGTCTTTCATCGTCTATATGAAAAAGTTTACCAGTCATGTTATTGTATGCTTCTCCGTGCTCAAGAATATGATGCTCAAACCACAAAGTAAAACTGGTAGTTGCCTGATGTCCGAATGATACTTTCATTTTATTTTTAAATTTTGAAGCCTAGCTACTTTTTCTCTGAATCTTTTTAATATGCCCGAAATATAAGATGTTCTTGTATATCTAGTTCTTTGTGACAGTATTGCTCCTCCAGTTGATCCTCCGCCAAGAGCAGATTCTGATTTCTTTCCACCCCTCAACTGTATAGCTGGCCCAGATCTTGATGTTTCAAATTCTTTACCTTGTATATAAAGATAAAAACCTAAACCAGAAATACCCGTCTCAATTCCATCCAGCCAGCTTCTGGAACCTTCGAAATCATTTCTAAAGTCGGAGAATTTTGTCATCTTAAAAAGAGCTTCTCTCGTCGGCTCTGTTGTAATAAAGTTTAATTTACCTTTTGAAAATCCAATTTTTTTAAGTATAGTTTGATTTAATCTTAATCTAATTTCTCCCAAAGGGTCATAGCCAGAAGGAAAACCAATGAATGTAAAAAGATTTCCGTAACCTGAAAGTGTTCCACTTGTATTTTTCGCACCCTCTCCCGCTTCAAGCTCTATAGTTACTGGATGTTCCTCGAATTCATCAATCATTTGATTTTTTATTATCTCGAATTTTTCTCTTGTCATCTTTTCGAGTTGTTTTCCAATTTCCTTAGGGCTTTGTTTTTCTATTTGCCTTTGGACATCTTTCGGTAAAACAGCCATTATTCTTCAGTTGGTAAAAGAAAGAAAGTATAAAAACTAGGCTCAAATAAACCATGGGGTCTTACATCACTTTCTATAGTGAACTTCCTACCATCAAATTCAACTCTTTTTGCTTCTTTTAAATATTCGTAACCATCGCTTGCTACTTTTATCCTAACATAACCATCTGGCATCTTTAACTTTAATTGAGAATCAATTTCTGGAGAAGTTAAAACACTCTGACTTCTGTCCGTGTCATATGTTATTCTAGCTTTAAAAGAAGATTTAATAACCTTTCTTGAGACAGTTTGCGACTGATTGCTGTTTTGCTGGTATATCGGATTATAATTTGGATTTGTTGATAAAATTGTGACTTGAGCTTCTTTATATATAAAAATATCTCTGGCAAATGTATCATGAATATCATTAAAAGCAGACTGTAGTGCTGTTTTTTGTGCATTTGTTAATAAATTAGCCATATAAAATATATACACCTATTTTAGAATTTTCGTATAATTAGTGTATTATATTTTAGGTATAAGGCATGGAAGACAAAAAAATTCTTCAAGATAGGTATGAAAAGCATATCAAAAATTTATTTAAATCTTTTTTATATATTTTAGAAGATTTGAACGATGATCACAATATAAATTTCGCAAAACTAAAACATGCCTTACCAGAACATTCGAGCATAATAGATCAGGCAAATTACTTTGATAAAGAAAAATTGCAATTTTTAAGAAAAAGAGTTCTTGATTTAGGAAATGACTCTTTGAGAAATCAAACAGAAGATTTAGAAAAATTTACTGTAATTTTTAACTTCAAGAATTAATATAACATATGAAAGAAATATATAGCTTTAATGTAGAACTAGAAAAAGAAACTAAAGAAGTTTCCAAAAAAAAACAGAAGAATAAAGAAACTGGAGAAATGGAAGAAATTTCTGTAGAAAAAATGGTTAAGAAAGAAATTCCTATCAAAATAATCCTTAAAGAACCCAGCAGGAGACAAATGGAAGAAGCGGACATGGAATATAGCATTGAAATGAGTAAATGCATTAAAAGAGGTATTCTCACAAAAGCTATGCTTGCAAAAAAATACAGCGATTCTGGAGGCTTACTTAGTGAAGAAGATGCAAAGCATCTAACAAGGCAATACGGCGAGCTTGGAGATATGCAAAACAAATACACCAGGCTATCTGCAAAACCGAAAAAGAATCCTGGAGATGAAAAAAGATTAAAAGCTTTTATGGGTCATATGGCTGACTTAAGAAGGCAAATTGTTGACATGGAGACAAGCTACTCTTCTTTATTTAATCATACTGCAGATAATAAAGCTCAAAACAAAGTTATACTTTGGTATCTTGTTAATCTTTCTTATTACCAAGAAAACGAAGACTCAAAAATAAAACCCTTTTTTACTGCAGAAGATTCCGAAGAAAAAATCGAACAATACTATGATATTGACGAAAACGGCCATGAAATTTTTGATCTTGCAAAAGATAAGCTTTCTACTTTTTTAAGTTTTTGGTATTTTAGCTCAAATGCATCACAAGCAGATTTTGATGATTTGAATAATGATATAAATTCTGGAAATGTATGAATCCCATTCTGAGTATAGAAGATCATTTAGGGATATAGTAAAAGGTTTTACTAAAAAAGATTTAGATGGAAATATTTTATATATAAAGCATTTAACAACTCACGATCAAGTAGACTTAGAAGATATAGAAAAAGCTTTTTATGAAAAAGCAAAAAAAAGAGGTTTAGAAACAGAAAAAGAAAAATTGCTTTTTCTCGAAAAAGAAGGTAGCTGGAACAAAGAAGACGAACTTTTCATAGAAAAACAAATTGATTTTATCAAAAACTTAAATAAAACTAAATCTCAATTAGTTCTAAAATCTCAAATAGATGCTCAGCAAAAATTAATAATCAAAGAAAATAATATTCTCAATAAGAAGATAAATGAGAAAAACACTTTATTAGGATCTACTTGCGAGAGTTATGCCAAACAGAGGGTTAATGATTATTATATAACGAAAAGTTTTTTTAAAGATGATTCTTTATTAAAACCCTTACACTCAGAAGAAGAATATGATAATTTATCTTATTCAGAAATAGGTAAATTAGTAAAAATTCACAATAGTCAATTCAATAACTTTTCGGAAGAAAATATTCAAAAGTTAATTCTTCAAGATTTTTATTTTCCGTATATGCCTTTTTGCGAGGATACTGTTCAGTTTTTCGGCAAAGCTGTTTGCGAATTAACTCATAACCAACTCAAACTAATTTTATTCACAAGAATTTTTAAGAATGTTTTTGATAATAATGAAGATATTCCAGATCACATCAGAAAAGACCCTGAAGCTTTACTTGACTTTGCCTCTTCAAGCAAAAAAGGAAAAGAAGCTCTTGATAAATACTCAGATCAAGCAGGAGCTAGCACTATAGTTGGAGCAACAAAAGAAGATTATGACTACATGGGAGTTAAAGCTGAAAAGGGTGTTTCTCTTCGAGATGCTGCAGCCAAAAAAGGCGGCACTTTAAATATGAACGACTTAATGAATATTTCTGGAGCTTAGACGGGGGCATCTTTACCAGCAACCTGCCTTGGTCCACCTTTATAAGAAGTATACCTTTGTAGTAAATCTTTTAAATTATAATCGGCATCTTGTGCAAATGCTGAATATGTTTTTGATGCAGTTACTTTAGTTGAAGGGCTCGCAAGCATTGCTTGTCTCCTAATATAGCTATCTCCATCTCGTAATTCAGTCCAATCAGATGTTACAATAGATCCTGTCCCTACAGATGATGATGATGAAGAGCTACTAACGCCCATTAATGCCTGTCTACCTAATTTACTATAATAGTTTTTTAAAAAAACTTGCCTGTAAATAGCTTGCTCTTCGTGACCAAACCCTGGGTTCGCACCGCTATAACAAGAATGAATTAAAACATTAAGCTCTCCAATATTATTTTGTAACCATCCAGAAATATAACTTACAGATATATCGCCCGTTGAAGAATCAAAATCATACTTAAAGATGCCCGTGGCAAGATTGCCTACTTCATTTAATGAGTCGCTAAAATGATAATTCATCTCTCATTAAGAATGTCTATAATATCTTTTGCTAATTGAGAATTATGCTCAACGATAGGTTTTTCTACAGAAGTATTATAAATATTTTTTGAATCTTTCGTTCCAAACCTATTAGAAAATTCTTTTTTAATCTTGTTTTTTAAGCTGGTTTTATTTCCAGAAGGAAAAACACTAGCTTTAACCGCAAGCTCTTGCATTTGTCTTAAGCTCATATTTTCAATTTTTGATTCGAGCTCGTCTATAGATTTTGTTCCAAATGGGTTTTTCGGAGAATACAAAAGTTCTTCTATTCCCTCAGTTGAAGAATTTTCTTCTTTTCCGTCTATATAAATTATTTCTTTTTTTCTGGGCCTACCTCTACCTCTTTTAGGGGCACTTGCCTTTACTTCTGTTTTTTGTTTAGATTTTTTTCTTTCCATAATATATATCTCCTTAAAAGGGTTTTACACATTTATAGTAATATTTAGAAACAAAAAATCCACCTAAAGGTGGATTTTTTGAAAAGAACATTTAGCTCTCTATTAGACCTTCATAGAAAGGATAGCTCCGTCATTAATAACGGTTCTTCCTTCTTCAAGTTCTGCATAGTAGCCAATTTTCTTGGAACGACCAACATACTGATCATCAGCTGAAACAGTCATTGTTGTGCCAGACTCAGCATCAACGGCTACTGCACGAATCATAGACTCACGAGAGCGATCAAGACCAATAACAATATCATCCCTTGTTCCATTTTTGGCATCGCAAAGACCAAGCTTATTGGCAACCTTTGTGTATTTCTGTCCAGGTCCGAGTTCATAAATTTCCATAATGGAAATTCCGTAAAACTCAGGTAAACCTGCTTGACCGAATAAAGACTGCCTTAATCCATCAGGAGCAGCAATGGTGCTAACCTGAGAACCGTCAGAAGCTGCTGAACCTTGTCCGTCACCACCTTTTGAGTTGATAGGGTTGTATGCCATTTCACGAAGAGACTGAACGATTTCTGGAGAAACAATAAGGTCTGACATACCACGGGTACGCTCAGGTGTTCCGCCGCTCCAGGAAGGATTGTTTCTTTTCATCTTCGTAAGCATGGCATTGAAGTCATTCATTAAGAATGAGCCAGCCTGAGTCGAGCTCATATGAAGCTTTGAAGTGTTATCAGAGATTGTTCCGAAGACTAATCCAGCGGAGGCATTCTCTTGTTGAATCAAAACCTCTTGAGCCAAGCGTGTTAGACTTTTACTAACAACATCAAGCCTAGAGCGAGATGCATAACGTTTATCAAAATCAATAGCGCTCTCAAGGCGATAAGTTGCAAGCTTCAACTCGCTATGAGTTGGAGTTACATGACTTGAAGGAAGTCCTCCAGGAGCATTTGTGCTATATACCTTGATATACTCATCATCAGTGACATCATAGTAAAGGTCGAGCGGAATACTGGGATTGTCATCTGCAGCAAATTGAAATGCTGTAAAAAGGTTGCTTAGTGTGGGCGCATTATCTACAACCTCCGCTAAGACAGGTCCAATGAATTCGGCTAAAGCTTGTTGAGCTTCATAAGCTACATCTCTATTTCTAGAAGCCATAGCCTTCACTAGTTCAACTTGCTCGTCAGTTCTTTTTAATGTAATTTTCATTATATAACTTTCTCTTTTAAATGTTTACGTTTAGCAATCGAGTTTAATTACATAGTAAGCTCCAGACAATGAATCTTGCCTAACTCCTGCATAATTATCATCCTTGTTAGATCCCCTAGCTCCAGTTCCGATGCAAATTCCGACAGATGCATCCGATGCAGCCTTAACTGCGAATTTACCATTTTGGGAAGCACTAAGCTCAGACCCAACAGCTACTGGAGACGAAGCTTCAATAGCATTCTCATGAACAGCAATAATTCCTTTACTAAGAACTGGAACTGTTTGGCCAGAAAGGACTGCTTGAAGTTCGTCTTTCTTTACTGGGTTAAAAAGCAAGCTTTCTCCGTTTTCGTCAACAGCAAGTGTTTGACGTAGAGTAACACCTAGCGCTTTATTTCCAGAAGCAGCAGGGGTGCTTACTTTAAGTGGATTTGTAGGGTAAGGATTGCGACCTACTGGAGAGTTGTAAGAAGCCATGAAACGACTGTCCTCAGATACATTAACTGTATCATTGAGAACCATGTCTCCTTCGGAAACTTCTACAAGAACTCCGTCAGCGTTAATATCGTCTGTATTTGGAGAAATGACTTTTAATCCTCCGCCACTAACGCTATCAGCGTTAAGGGCGAACAAATTGATCACATCATTTTCGTCATACTGTCTAAAAGGTAATAGTCTGTGTGCCATGATATTTTAGTATTTAATTGTTAATGAATCTTTATTAAAAGCTTGTTGGAATTTTTCCCTTAAAGAAACTTCTTCTTCTGTAGATTGTCCGTTATTGGATGTGATTTCTTCTGAAGATGCTTCTGCATTATCTAATGCTTCTTCAACATCTTCTTCTGAAACTTTATCTAGTTCAGTATTTTGTTTTTGAGAGGCTTCGCTAATTTTCTTTGCGACCTCTTCTTCCAGTTTTTCTGCAAATACTTTTTCTTGTTGAGCTAAGTAATCTTTACTCTTGTGTTTGTAGATGACTGAAAGTCTTTCTTGGTAAGAAGCAAAAGCTTCATCTGTATTATCAATTGCTTTTAAGTCAGAGGCGATAATTTTTCTATCTTCATCAGATAGCTCGTATGCCTCATCGATAGACTCCATTCTATTGTTAAAAATTTGCAAAGAGAGTGCTTGAGCTTGCTCAGCTTCAATTTTTTGAAGCTTCTCTTGAGTTTCAGCAAATTGCAATTGAAGTTCTTCCAGTTTCTTGTCAGCTTCTTCTTTAGCTTTAGAAACTTCTTCTTTAGCGGCTTCGAGTTCAGCTTTTTCTTTAGAGAAAGAATCGCTTCTTTCTTTAATAGCATCTGAAACTACTTTTGCAATGTTTGCTACAGACTCTTCGGAAAACTTGCCAGAAGCATTAGCTTCAATTGTTTCCTTGAGTTCTTGAATTATATCTTTATTTTCCATGATCGTTAAAGTTTGATTTTTGGCTTTGTCAGAAATTACATCTATTTTTTCTATATGTGAAAGATTTTTTTTATATTTTTTTATTTTTTTTAAAAATAACTCTGTATCAATTACGATTTTTTCAACATCAGCAGCGGAATTAACTAGACCTTCCTCTTCCTGATTTCGGTGCTCTTCCATGTCCGTTTCTTCTTTTTTTTTATCTGTTTCTAAATATACACCCTCCACATCCGCTGCTGGATTCGCAGTAAAACCTATTCCTAGTGGGTAAACATCTCCAGATACCAATCTATATACTTCAGTTCCATCCTTCATTTTTCCTTCTCCACCGAAAGCTTTTAAAAAGTTTTTAATTTCATCTATATGTTTTTCATCTGAAATTATTTCAGCTTCATTTAGATTCTTACTACCAACCGCAATTAAATAATCATTAAAACCAATTTCCCAACTTGCAGAAACTTTTTTGTACATTGGGTTATTTTTGTCTGCTGATTGCTCAAGTAGTTTTGCAAATGACGGATTTACTGTTTTATAAACAACTGCTCCCAAAGCTATATTAAAAGGATTTAAGCCCTCTATAGAACTAGCTTCTATCATTTTATTAGTATTATATTCAGAAAACCCTGATGAAACTATATGCCCAACTACTTTTTCTTTTTTATGCTCTATATTAGTGGGTTTATTTATAAAATATTCCGAAACAGCTTTTGCAGTATCAGTATTAATGCCATCATGATTTTTATTAAACCTATTAACTACCGCTGCATTAAAAGCAACTGCAAGTAAATCTACATTAGCATTTAGATCTATATCTTGAGGAACTAAAGAAGATAGAGTATCTAGGGATGCTTTACTAATTTTTGATTTTTTGAATTCTGAAGACGCTATTATTTCGCTAGAAAAATTAGTCCTATATTTATATTTACTTTGCATAAAATATTGTTACACAAAAATAAATTAGTTTGAGAAGTTTTTACTATGATAAAGTAGTGCTGCGGGATAAGTTTCAAGTTGATGCTTTTCAGATATTTCTACAATTTCTGGAATAATTGAGATTTCAGATATCTTATCAAAATTTTTAAGACATGATGTTCCCGTTCTTTTCCATAATTTTTCTTCTTTCCCTAGTACTATTGATTTACAAAGATCAGATATTAATTCCTTTTGTTTTTCACTTAATTCTTTGGATTTTATATTTGCCAACATTTTTGAATGTAAATGTTCTTCTAGCGATTCTATTTTATAAACTACAGTCTGGACACTTTTCCTGGAATACAGATTTGAAGCTGTTGAAGTTTTTGGTATACCTCTTGTTCCATATGGCCTACCCGCTTTTCTTTGCCCAACTTTTTTTCCACCCTGAGGGCTTCCTCCGCTTGGGGGAGTACCATCTATAACTCCGTCATCATCTGCGTCTATCATCGGGACACCTCCCACTAGCGGGTTATACATTCCATCTTTTCTTTCTGATATGTATTTTCTTTGAGCAGGACCTATCTCATCTGGATTTGGATATATTCCAGTTTTAATGGCATTTATTCCTTGCTCAGGCGTTAATATTCCAACCTCAAGAAGTCTCGTTACGACTCTCTGTAAAGCTATTTCGTCTTTTATGTCAATCTCTTCGAATTTTGCTGTTGGATAAACCTTAAAACCCATATGCTTGCAAACCATTTTGATTTGAGGTTGGAGAAAATTATGAACAAAACATTCTCTAGCCTCTTTTAATCTCTCAAGAAATATCTCAGCTTTTACCTGTGTATTTTTGTATTTCTCATCTCCTACAATTACATTTTGTAACCCCTGCCTAATGTCCTCATTTACAATTTGATATTTTTCAGGACCGATTACTTTCCCAATATCAGGCAAAATAAATTCAGCTTTAGTTGTGTAATCTGCAACCAAAACCCTACCGACACTTTCATTTTGAAAAAGTGATTGCATTGCAGCAAGATTGTTCGGGTTTATACCTCCTTTATCTGGCTCAGCGCCCATTGTTATTAGAAGTATTACATTTTCTATTGTTCTGCTAATTGCTTGATCGACTTTCTTTAATTCTATTTTCCAATTAATATCGTCTAAAACTGGAAACCCAAAAGGAATAGCAAAAGGTTCGTAATCTTGTTTTTTGTAAAACGAATGAGATAACTTAGAGGAATCTAAGTCCATAGTTATTCCGTCTCCAGACCAACCGCCTTCTTTAATCCTCTTTTTTACATCATCTGGTAAACTATCAAAAATTTGCTTATCATCATCGTTTTTTGGATTTTGCAATCTTTCAACTTCATATTCAGAAAGAATTTTTTTATAAGCATTTATTTTGAATGTAGTGCTTCTTGTGGCAATTATATCATAAGGGTTTAATAAAATATACCTCACTGGAATTTTGCCATTATCTATATACCCATTTTGCCCATATATTGTATTTAACTTTGAGAAATCTTCAGTATTAAATCTTCCATCTAATCTATATATAAAAATATTTCCAGATCTATAGTACTCTCTGAAATATTGATCTTTCAATGACCATAAATTAATTTTTGAAAACCATTTGGTTATAAAATTTCTAGATGCCTCATTTCCTCCTTCAAGATATATCGGAGAATTTGCTAATTCCGCCATAATATCTATTGCATTTCTGAATATTGGTATATTAGCATATGCTTTTTGACATAGTTCTATTGTGTCTCTTACATTTACCCCGTCGGCAGAGACAGAGTATGGAAGCATTCCTTGTCTAATATTTGAGAATCTATAGTTTTTTGCTCCAGAAGTTATTGCATTTCTTCTTCTTCCAGTTCCCGCTGTTCCCGAAGAGCTCCTCGAACAAGATGCATCTGATACATAAAAACTTTCACCAGCAGATGCTGGAGCTGTGTTTTCAGAAAAATCACCCAATATTTCGCTTATGGGTTTATTGAATTTTTGCCAGTATTCCGACTTTTTAACATACTTTCTTTTACTCATACAATTATATTACACAAAAGACAAAGAAAGTCTAAAGTTAAGTTAAAGTTAACTTTTCAACTTTTATTTAATAAATATTGGGGAGAATCCTTGATGACTTTTTGGAGCTTCCATATTCATGAAATCATAATATATCTTTATCATCCAATTGCCAAGCACAAGCGCAGAGTAACTATCTTTTCTTGCTTTGTTTGGCCCAGATGTTCTTTTTAAAGAGTCTGGTAAATCAAAAGTTTGATTTCCTTGAGGAGATGTTTTGATTTGTATCAAAGAACATTGAGCTTTTGCTAACATGATCATGTCGCTTTGATGCTCAATAAAATCAATCATTCTAGCTCCAACATTTTCTTTTTCTTCTATTTCAGCAAAATTAGAAAACTTAATTTTTTTAATTGGTATTTTTTGTTTAATTTGTAAATGATAACTGTCATCTATTGCTCTAGAACCAAACCAAATTTTTTTATGATCTAAATTCGCCTGAAGTAACTCATTTGCTCTTCTTATCCATTGGCTTGTGGGCTTTCTTAATATACAGTATTTTTTATCTTCTAAATTATACTCATTTTTTGCTTGCATTAATTCTTTGGAATAATCCTCAGGTCTATCAAACTCTTGGCTTAACATTTTTATCTTAATGTCTGAACTTTTAAAAAGACTGCTTTCATTACAGGCGTTTATAAACTGAACTCCTCCATTATAGTCGCCGACGATAGCAACGATATTAAAATGATTCAATATGTAATGAAAATATTCTATATGATGTTTTAAATTAGTTCCTGCTAATGCATAAGAATGAACCAGTGTTCCTTGCTTTGTTTCGTCATTTAATTTAAAAACTTGAATTGCAAAATCATCAGAACTTTCTGATTCTGCCCAACTAGGATCGAAAGATAAAATATATTTTGATCCTGAATCTCCACATATTTCTACATGAGGGTCATCTCCATCTCGAACAGTGCATTCTGCCATCTTTGAGGTTTTGAAATAACCAGAACTATCATCTGTAAATATAGCGCCAAACTCTCTATCAAATTGAGACTGACTCATGGTTGCTTTTGATTGAGCTATTAAATTTTCATCATAAAGCCTTTTAGGGGCACAATCATAACTAAATTGCATTATACACCTTGTTGCATCAGTTCCATCTTCATCTACCTTACTTTGTATTAACTGTTCAAACTTCTCATAAACCTTATAAAGATACTCAAATTTATAAGAAGCAGAAGATAATGCTATTAACTTATTGTTGGGCCATTTGTACCTG
>Ga0102963_1000678_pt1 | contig 14661 bp, 16 predicted proteins | sample SalPon2_C_H2O_MG_2_FD_84522 | JGI IMG/M metagenome (GOLD analysis project Ga0102963, IMG submission 84522) | Salt pond water microbial communities from South San Francisco under conditions of wetland restoration - Salt Pond MetaG SF2_C_H2O_MG | ecosystem: Environmental > Aquatic > Non-marine... | reverse complement strand
TCAATCACAGTATAACTGTTTTTTCCATCGGTTGATTCAACTTGCCATGTGTGAGCGTCCTTTCGGACTACGGCATTTTCTCGTTGGGCAATATCTCTGGCTTTCAGATTACGACTCATGGTTTCTCATGAATCCGATTAACGGATTACCTATTTAACCATTCATTAGAGCCAATTCTGTGAATAGCACAATCACAAAAATAAAGGTTGCTAACCATAGACCTATCAATCCTGCACCTGTTTTTTCTGGTTCAGGCGTTGGTTCGTAAAGACCCCAACCCATATTACTCGCCTCTCAACGGGAGCACTCGGAAAATTTCCGTGCGAGTCACATCACGAGTAGTCAGTAATTCCTGTGCATGGTTTTCGGCACCAGTGCGGGTCGGAAATGCCAGTTCACTCACAAAATAATCTCCACGATTATCGTCCCAACACAAAATAATGTAATAGGCCATCACTCCCACTCCTCTTGAAAGTTCTCTGAGAATCCAATTTCGGCTTCATCGGCTTGCAGTTCTATTTCCTCCGCCGCCTCTGCAAAAGCCTCCAAATTAACGGCAAAATCTCGCATCATGTTTTTCAACACATCCACTAACAAGTTCTTGATGGCTCCTGAGCCAGCAATTTGCCGCAGTGAACGACGGTTGGTGCTACGACGATAATTACCAATTTCGGTGAAAACATAGTCCCAACCCATCAAATCAGCATCAGAAAAATCCTTTTGAGTTGCAACTACGGCTCGGTTGAAGTCTAACAGCAGTTCGGCCACTGAATCGCATTCGCTGACACCTTCCATCGCCATAGTAGAATTAATCCAAGAAATCAATTGTTCGGAAGGCAAATCTGGGTCGTCTTCAGCAGGTTCAGTCAGAATTAATTCGGGTTCACCCATAGAATTTTGACCCAACAGAAAGGCTCCTGCAATAAAGGGTTCGGTAGTATCCAGTTTAGCGATTACAGGTAGAATTGGAGCCGTGTCTGCATTGCTAATATCACTTTCTTCCGCTACTGAGCGGATTTCTTCCTCTAAACCCTCAGCCATCATTTGGTCAAAACGCTGTTTTAGGTTCATCATACCACATTCCTGAGTTGTCTACCTATTTAACCTATCACAGAATCTGAATAAATCCAGAAGTTCGGTCTGACCGATTATAAGCCGCACTACCCAGCGTCATATTGAGGTAATTATACCATTCATAGCCTCGGCCTCGTCGTCCTCCCGAACCCTGTGCTCGCTGTCGGCTTTTTCGTCCAGCCTTACCATAGAATCTGGCTTGAAAACGAATACCGGGGCGAATTGAGTTTCGCATTCTTTCGGCTTCCGTGCCATAGAGATTAACAAAACCAATAGTGCAAGTTGGATTGCTGGCAAGAGCCACGGGGAACTTTAGGGAAGCATATTGAATCTGATGCGGCCCAGTTTCTGAGAATCTGTCAGTAGTGCCGCACGAGGGACAGCGGTTAGCGTATCCTGCCGCAGATTGTCGCTCCGAACGAACCCAATTGGTATTGCAACTCTGGCAAGTCAATCGCATTTCTGTGCCATCATTAAGGGCATACTGAGCACCATTGGTAAATCGGAAATCTCTGACATCACGGCCGTCGGTAACTACATAGTCTGCCACGGGCATGAGGCTACCAAAATGATTGCGGCGTGGATTCCAACGAGCCGCTTTGGATTGATTGCGTTCTCGGAGTTCGGTAATCCAAGGAGTGAGTTCTCCCCATGAACCACAAGGAGGGTTTTCTATATCATAGGGTGTGCCACCCGTGGCTCCCAGATTTTTAGTGGCTTTGGTGCTAACTTTTTCTACCAACACTTGACGCAAGGTGCCAGTTCCTTGAGGATTCCAATTAATCACAGAAATGTTATTAGCACGAAGTCGCTCCTCTAAGGCTACAAATTGAGGATTACGGTCGTTAGGCATACACCTTATTTGGTCTTGCTGTTATTTAAGTTCTCACAATGGCTTCCACCACTTGCGAGCAATTCCAATTCGCTGAGAGCCACCCACAGTAAGAGTTTCATAGTGATTAAGATAGTCATCCCACGCTACATAATAGTTGCTCACTCCGACTTTGGCACAGGGATTCATCTGCAACGAACTTTTGTAGCCAATTACCGCCATTCGCTTAAATTCTTCTACCGACATCACAAAATGATTCGCTTGAGCCACTACGCCTCGCAACCATTCTTGGTGAAAGGTCTGGGTTCGCTTTTCACGAGGAGAAACTGAGGCTGGAGTAGCACCCATCATGCCCGTGGCTTCTTCACGAAGGTCATGACCACAAGACTGACAACGAACAAAGGTTTCTCCCGATTCCTCGTCGTGCTCATAAGCCAAATCAAAACAATAATCCGTGCGAGCCACACTCCACTTCATTTTGGGTTCGCCAAACTTAGCATCCCACTCAAATAATTTACTACACTGTGGGCAATAGGCCGTAGATGCTACGAAGTTCTTGCTTCGTCCTCGTTGTTGCTCTACACCTTGCGGCTCAGGAACTGGGTCATAAACCTCAAATCCAGAGATAGCACGACCGTCGGGACAATCAATCTGCCTCATTGGAGGCGACCTCCTCATTCTTCAGAGGCTTCAGCCAGAGTGGTCCATCCATGATTTTCACGGATAGCAGCCAACTGTGCTTCCAACTTGGCGATTTTCTCTGAGGCTTGAACACGAATTGCATCACGCTTGGCAATCAAAGTTTGGGTGTCCTGAGGAGTAATAACCAAATACATGGTATCGGCAGAGTGAACTTGATTAGGGTGAACTACTTGCACCAGACGCTTGGGGTTCAGGACATCGCTGAGGTCAAGGGAATTGACTACGCTACTGGCGTGGCTGATGGCATCGGATTCATTATCATACAGGCGGGCTTCTACTTGAGGCATATTTTACTCTTGTCGCAGGACCTATTTAACAATTACCACTTGCCTAACGGACACTTGGCGGATGGCACTTGCGTTTTGAGTTTCATGTTGCACCCGCAGACATTACAAAATGAACCCAGCAACTTGCGAGTCAATTCAGGACATTCACGACAGATATTCATCCGCTCGTCAAATTGTTTGAGGGACATGAGGCTAATCACCTGACGCTACTATTTTAATCTTCGCTCTGCAAAACTTAAATAGCAAGCCGAACCAATTAAGAGTATGATATTTTTTCGTCGCTCGGCCAAGTCCGTTGGTTCAGAGATTGCGGAAAGTTCCGTAGGTAGGAATCTGGTTCTCAAAAGACTGGGCGTTGAATCGGCAGGAGAAACTTCAGAATCGGCCATCCAACGAGAAAGCCTAAAACTAACGACAGAGATTAATGATGGCATTCTACAAAAAACTCAGGGTTTTTCTCGCCAATTAGACAATGCTACCTCTCCCGCACAACAGGCTCGTATAGCCAGAAACACAGTAGAGCAGAGTGCTAAATATGCGGATGAATTAGCAACTAAGTTGGGCGACCCCGCCTTGGCAGCACCACTCCGAAAACAATTTACTCGCAGAACCAATCAGATTTACAAAGAGGCTGCTCAAAGACAAGCCAAGGTTGCTCTAAAGCAAGCCACTACTGAAGCCGCAGAAGAGGGTGCTGAAGAAGTTGCTCAGGGCTTGATGGGTAGATTAGTAAAAAATACTGTAAAGAAATATCCTCGTTTAGCCACAGGTGCTTTGATTGTTGGTGGAGCCGGAGTTTTGATTTGGTATGGTGTCGGAAACTTCTTTGAAACTGTCGTCAGCGGATTAGAGCGATTTGGATTTCTCCCCGAAGGAAGCACCACAGGATTGATTGCGTTTTGGAGCAAGTTGCGTGGTTTTATTACCGTGGCGATTTTTGTAGTTGGCTTTGCGGTTATTTTCTATGTAATGAATACGATTCTGGGAACTGCTAAAGTAGTCGGAGCCGTAGCAGATGCAGTCACTCCTGAGTCCACAGGAGAGTGATTTAATGTGGGACTTTGATTTGAAAGCCTCAGTTTCGGGAAGTGAAAACTGCCCCACTGGATTGCGAACTCGCTTGGAGTTTATTGATAACAAAGGACGAGCCAAAGGTTTTACCAAAGAAGGAGATGGATTTTACTACAATCTTAAGCGGGCAGAGGAGCACAACATATTTCGTTTGACTGCGGAAACTCTTTCTGGCTCAGAACAAAATGAGGATACCAATTTAACTCCTCGTCAAGACCGCATCAGAGTGATGTTTCTGGGATATAATTCAGCATATGCAGCCTCAGTTACGGCACAGGTCTTACAGCAGAATCCTGATTTGATAAAGGATGGCAAGGCTTTGGAACAAGCGATTGCTGACAACACTGACCAAGAAAGACTTTGGGCTATTTTGCAAGCCGAAACTCTTACTACTGACCAATCTGGTTCAATCACCAGAGATTTTGACATTCCTGCGGACTGGCCTCCGGGTCCAGTCTATGTTTTTGTAGATTATGGTTATGATTTTGCATCAGAAAAAGCAACAGCCGCACTTGGTTCTGAAGCAGAAGTAATTAATTGGAGCATATTGATGGCTGAAATTATTCTGGGTTTTATCTTCCCCGTCAAATTTTTGGTTGAGATTGGAGTTTATGCCGCTGCGTTCGTTGCCTCGTATTTGCTAAGTCCTGATGTCCGAAATTGGACTCACAATCTGATGCGACCCTTGGGCGGAAAAAATCAGTATGGCTGCCATTTCCCCGATTTAGACCAAGAGCCATTACGAGGATTATACTTGTTGAACTATAAATCCGAAGTAGAGGAATTATCAGAATTGATGAGCACTCAGCAAGCCGATTTCATAAATCAATTAATTGAATCCGAAGAACAGCAAGTCCAAAATGAAACCATTGTTTTGATGTCCATAGTTGGTGCAATTGCTTTGGGAATTGTCGTGGCTGCCATGCGGAGGGGAAGTGATGTATAGTTGGCAGACAGATAATCTGGAAAAGGTTTGGAACTCTGGGACAGATAAGTTTGTAGACCGCCCCTTGTTTGAATCGGCGGAAAACCTGACAGAACTGGCTCGTTATAGTATAGAAACTGATGATTTTTGGAAATGTGATATTTACCAAGTCTATTCGGTCGCTACCAGCAATCCCAATAGAACCGAACCTCTAACTTTGTGGGTAGATGATTTGTTAGTCGGATTCCGTGCTTCCGATACCACAGGTTACTTTGAAGGAGATTTTGTCACTCAGAGCCGAGAGTATATCTGGTGGGGTGATACTCAAAGCCATGCTGCTAACCATTTAGTTCGCTTTTCTATTAAACATACTGATTTAGACGGCCGAACTCGTTTCGTGGTAAATAATCAAGAACTTTATGGTGGTGACTCAGAATCTGGGGTTCGCTATTCAAGTTTCTATCCCAGCAAGCCCGGCATCTATACAGTAACCTTTAACAAAATTCTACAATCGGGTGGCTGTGCCATTCCTGAACCTGCACCCAACAACTTTTGGAGTTACTCCGTAGAGTTTGTTCCGCCTGAAGATGAATCTAAAATCCCCTTCGGAGTAGATTCTGCGGAGATAGCAGCGGCATTTGAACAATATCAACAGCAGCAACAGCAACAAAACGAACCAGTTAAGCCCATTTCTACGGGATATATTTTCGGCACCTTCACTGCGATTACTTTGGTAGCCTATACCATTTTTGACCTGATGTTCAAAAAGCGAAACTAAGGCGGAGTGCTAAACAACCACTGATGTCTTCTCCAGACCTCACTCATGGGGCTGGTCGGGACAGTTTCTGACCACCAATTTTCCGTAGTCCATGAAAACAAGATTTCGGCAACTTCCTGCGGACTCGTAAATTCGGCGTCCCGGAGTCTCTGCTGCTCTTCAGAATTTAACGGCCAGACGGGTAGCCCAGTTTTTTGATGCAAGGAATATGGACATCTAATAAGACCCATTCGGTGAGTGGGTGCCATATCGTATCTATAAATCGCTGCACCAGTCGCCACTACTGCGATGGCTTGCACGGTTTCACGATAACGCTTTCCCAGAATCTTGAGCGGATTGGGTTCTGAGATAACATCTTGCAAGGTTACTCCAGAGCACCGGGCTGCTTCATCTGGTTGTAGAACTACATGAAATCCCTTACCGCCAGAGAAAATGATTTCGGGGCTGAAACCACGGCGACTCAATTCGTGGTAAATCAAATCTGCGATGGTAAATGCTTCACCTAAATCTTCGTCATCAATATCCCAGACCATTATCTTGCCACGCCAAGTGGCTAAAAACCGTTCCTCGCCCATAAACTCAGGGTCGTGATATTGCTTCCAAAGTTGTTGATATTCCTTACGAGCCTCACGATTCCAAGATTCTCCCTCTCGCAAGCGAGGTGGTAAATCAATCTGTGACCAGTCTACTACATTAGTTCCCAAATACACGCCGACGGGTCTTTTCTGGGCTTCCAAAATCCTGAGCCATTGCAAGACATCATCTTGCCGGGAGACTCTGGTGTTACGAATGCCGAACTCTCCAATTTCTGAGTCATCAACTAACCACTTAACTTCATGGTTGTGTAACCGATTCCACATGGCAATGGCGACTTCCCGACGAGAATACCATTCCATACACAACTGAAATGTTGTGTCCTATTTCAATACGACCCACGGGTGCGACCCAGCATTTTCATAAATCACTTGCTTGCCTTGTTGTAAGAAATACTTTAAAATTTGTTGAGGTCCTTTTAGCGTATGGTCATCAACTACTACCAATGTAGAGAACACCTCTGGATGTTTTTTGGCCCACGGAATCAGATTTTCTCGGCCGATTGCCAGAGTTGGACCATCTATCAGAATCAAATCCCACTCTTGCCGATTTAAATCCTGTAACTTGCGGTGGTCATACCAATTCGCTACGACGGGAGCATGAATATACTCAGAATCTGGGGCGACACCTACCCATTTCTCATCGTGCTCTACGGAAGTTACTTGCCACCGGGTTGTTAAGGCTGTGGTGCCTCTACCTGAACCAAACTCTAAAATGCAAGCCGCTTCAGCCAGATTTTCACATAACCACTTCCAAAGAGTGATGTCCAGAGCGATACCATCTTGCGGCAAAATCACAATCCTCTCCAAACATCAAGTTCTGATTTCTTAAGCCAGTTAATAGCCGCAGGTTGGCTACTCAGACCCATATATTTTTTCCATTCTGGCTCATCCCATACTACAAGCATATGGTCTTTGATTGCATTATGGATAGAGTTCATCCTGCTGATTTCCATAGCATTCTGTTTTTCATTTACCATTATTTCGGGAAGGAGCGTCAATCCATAACTTCTAAACAGATTGATTTCACGAATATAACGATGATAGGGTTCTTCCCACCAAGCCAAAATTTCATCACAATTTTGGGAATACCCCTGTTGCTCACAACGATGAGCCGTCCGTAAAACATTTTGTCCATTAATGCTCAACGCCATACCCTCAGTGGCAACAATCCATTCCTCTTCCTCATCACTATCCTCTTCTTCCGAGCGATACCAAAAAATTTCATATTCGGTATCGTTCAAGGCTAAACCAATGTCATTGAGCCATTGCTCTTTGGTGATAACCAGACGAAAGGTATAATCAAACTCTGACATCACAACCCCAACTTTTCATTGAGGTGGTCGGCCATTTCACCAGATTCAAACCGACCATACTTGTAAGTGGCTAACAGTTTGGGACGAGGACGATAGACTTGCATACCATACGGACCCATTACATTGAAAGCGGCTTCAGTTCCAAAGACATCAATGGCATAAGGTAGCCGTTGGCGACTCAGAATCTCTCGCAGCCTACGAACCAGCATGGGACGGCCTACTGGGATTCTTTCGGTGGTATTTCCACGACTGGTGCGAATCTGAATTTCAAATCGGTCTGCAAAATCTTGGGTTTCAGCACCATATCTTCCTGTATCATCGTAGCAGTTATAACAAAAACCTTCGTCATGCCCCTCATTTCTACCAAAGTATTCATAATCTTCTTTCAAGGACATCTTACATCTCTCGCAAGTCGCATGATGACTACATAGACCCATATATTCTGCCTTGTTTCTACAAGGGGTGGAGTATATATTTCCATAATGTCTGGCACTGCATATACCCCCACCACAATCACACTTATACTTTACATCTACCCCCTTGTTATTTTCATCAAGTTTGTATTCATATGGCTCTACGGTTCTGCCACAACTACATTGAGTGGCGAGACGAATCCAACTCCCCCATTCCTGAGCCGCAAAATCTTGGGTTTCAGCATTGAATGGGTTCAAACGAGTCGCATCAGCACGGGCTTTTTCCTGAATGCTTTCGGAAACTGTTATATCAAGTATCAAGGGAGCCACCCCATAATTGTTTTCTGCCCATTCCTGATTGGCATTCTTCTCTACTTGAAGTGAACCATCATAATATCCTACTTGACGCTTAATTTCTTGACCAAACTCTTGGTAATACTGTTCCTTTTCTCCATCAGTCATGCTGCTGACTTCAGGTTGTAACTCTTCTAACAACATATTGATAATCATAATAGAATTGCGGTTCTTTTGAGGGGTTGAATATAGGGTTATCTTATTATTTGCTGTGGCGTAAATACCCATCGCATGAGCAATCGGCCATCCTAACCTCCGAGTAATCATACCCGTGTAGGGCAAATCAAACTGCATACGAGTATATCCTTCGGGCGGAATGAAACCATCATTTCTATCCATTATGGTGGATTGTTGCGTGAAACTGGTTACCATATCAGCAATGCCTACGGAATAATCAGAAACTTCATCAGGAGATTCTATTTCAACCGACCGACCAGAAGCCAAATCTGCTACCACACGATAAGGGTCAATAGCCCGACCTGTTCCTGAAACTTCAGGCCCCAAGTCTTCTGTTCCAATCTCACCCAATTCCTCTAAAATAATCTCTGCCAAGTTGTTGTAAAAACCGGCACTGCGATTGCCATAAGGAGGTGCCGCCACTACATATCCATCTCTGGCTGCGGTGCGTAGACCTCTGATAATAGCAGAACGCATCGGATTTTCTAAACCTTCATTAGCAAACTCCTCTGCATGGTGAACACCTGATTCTTGAACCGCAAAATCTTGGGTGTTTTCTGCTTTTCCTTGCCATTGCGGTGGCCCTTCGTGTTTGTGATTTAATTGGCGGTTGGTTTCATAAATCACATCCATCCATTCTTCAAAGGATTCAGGTTTGATTTTCTGGCTAACTTGGTTAAATAATGTGTTATCTGGTTTATTAGTCCAAATAACATGATGTCTACCTGTATAGGTTTCTTCAGGATTGTTTTCCTTCATTGGTTTTTTGGTAGAGGTAGAAATGTTGCCTCTGATACTCCCTTGCAACCGTCCATATTTGTAGAGTTTTCGGCCCCATAATGACCATCCCTTATCAGAATATCGGGACATCTGAACTTCGGCTCCAAAAGATTCGGCACCGAATTTCTCTTGTAGACTCATCATGATTTCTTCTTCCGAAATCATTCCCAGACGCACAGCGTTTTCTAATTTCTGAATGGCTTCCAACATTTCGGCTTCATCCATCAATTTTTGATTGAGCATGGCACGACCGACCGCACCATCAGGAATCTTGCCACGATAGACTGCGGTGGCTTCAAAGGATTTATTTTCTTCGGCTCGGCGTTCGGTAGGTGGACGATAGTTTCTTCCCAGTGCAGCATAAATGTCCTCTTCTGTAGCACCTGCAATGTATTCCCCAGTTTCTCGGTTAAACAAGCCATACTCGTTCAACTTAAATCCGGCTCTTTTGGCGGCCGAGCGGATTCCAATGTTATATCCTGACGGGCCAGTAAAATACAGCAAGGCTGCACCTAAGGCTCTGGGAGTAGAGGTTCGGATGTCTACTTTGACACCCTCAATCACCATCTGGGTTTTCTTTTCTCCTACCCAGTTCACTGCTGAGGCTTTGCCCTCTGCCACCCACAACTCCGTAATTTCTGGGAGGCTCACTCTGGATTTTAAGATGACTACCACATCAAGGTCACCGGGGTCTTCCCGACCACGACGGTAACTGCCGCAGACTTCAGCGAAATCAGTAAAGGGGTCTAACCATTCCAAAATCTGAGCCACTAAGTTGTCGGCTGTCGCTCTGGTCATCCGCTCCTCTTCGGGTCGGTCTTCGGCTTGGTAGTTTCTATACCAATGGTCTTCCCTAAAATCCTGTGCCAAGTCTGCATCTACCCATCTCTGAGTGTTATTGCAAGTGGTTTGAGGGCTTTGAAACTTACCTCCGAAAGAGTTGCAAGCAGCGAAATCCATATGGTGGCAACTACCATCAGGTAGAATACAGGCACCTCGCCAGCGGTCGGTGTCCGCATTTTTCTCTGTGGTCTTACCCGAAATCATTTGTGTCATTTCTGACAGACCCGTGGTCAAAGAACTTGGTAAGAGTTTTACGCCAGATTTTTTCTTGGCTTTTCTGGGACGCTTCCATTCGGCTTCATACTCTTCATCATCTGACCACTGCTGTGCAAAACAATCAGGGTGATAAGGAATACCTTGCATCTGATAGTAAGTGATTTCTTCACAAACCTCACAAGGAAGTCCAATCCGATGTCCAAATTCATTACGAATTAAGTGGGCATTTCGGTGACCATTGATTCCTCCCGCTGAAGGAAACTCTCGGCCACAGAACTCACATACATACATGATTATCACTCCTCTGGTAGTTTTCCATGCTGCTTCCAAAATTGTAGCAACAACATATGTTCATGCGGATGAAAGAAACAATTCATTGAATCGTGAATCTCGTGATTCATATAGTCTTGCTTTTTCGCACCAGTCATGATTTTACCCGTGCGGCGGTCCAGATATTTGTTAGGGTAATCCACACTTATCACCGACCTGAGGCTCTGCGACGACCCGCATCTGAGGCTTGGCTTGAGTCACCACCGACACCTGAAATTTCATCTGGTGTAGCAGGATAACGAGTAATTTGATAAAGATGCAGTCCTGAGCCACACTTCCAGCAGGAGTTAAACACTTGTGTGCCACCTGCTCCTTCGGCTGAGAAAGTCCCTGAGCAAGCATCACACTCTGCTGTAAAACCATCTTCACGACAGCCTTGACAGGATTCTTGGCTCAGGTCACCAAAACAACCCTCACACAAAACTTGGTCGCACCATGAACATAATTTTTCTGCGGGTCGCACATCTTCGGGGTCGGCGTATTCTATACACAAATGGCAACCCGGCTCATAGTCACCCTCCCAATCTTCGTCCCAGTCTTCATCACCATCGTCGTCATCATCTTCAGCAGAGAAGAGATTCTTCAATCTACTCAAAACTCCAGAACGAGGTTGTGGTCTGAATAAAACCATTTGCATATCGCAATCGCCACGCTTACAGACTTTTTCTACGGTTCCATCATCCCGATAAATCATCAAGACATTTTCTTCATTTACACCACACAAAGGACACGGTTCTTCTGTCGGAGTGTAACTATATCCTTGGCCTTTTGTTCCTACTCGGTAGCGACCTTCTTTAGCATAGAGCATCCAGTCAGACTCAAAATCTCCTTCGGCTTCAAAGTAAGAAAATCCATCGTCCTCGTGATAGTGCCACAGCACCTCACAATAAGGACATTCGGCTGAAGCAGAAACTGTGTGTAGTTCATGAGCACAGATGGGGCAGCCCAGTTGTCGGATTTCGTCATAAGCATCTTCCTCGTCAGCCATCCAAACTTCTCCGACTCCGTAATTTTCGGCTTCATAATCATCTGAACCTGCACACCTTCGGTGAACAATAACTGCTTCGTGATGGTCTAACACTTCGGTGCCGTCATAAGGTTCTCCACAAAACGAACAAGTGATGTCAGTCATGAAACGGTCCGTGCCTACATCGGCTTCAAAGGTTTCAGCATTCATGGCCGCAGATTTCTTCTTAGCCCAATTAACACCAGAAGTTCCACCCCACAACAACCATGCAATTGTTCCAGCAGTGGGTCCACCGTCAGACATCTTCTTGTCGGGACGGTAGTTCTTGCGATGCCGGTTAAATGCCGACATTCTGCGGACATCGTGAGTTGAAACCTTTCCCGAAGCAATTTTTCTGGCACGAGTTACTCCAGAGTCAATACCTTGCGACTTGGCTTCGCTGGGCGACAGCCCACCACGACCCCATTTCTTACGCAATTCTAAACCACGCTTGGCGTTATTAACGGCTGACTGCGGAGGCGTGAAAGACTCGGCACCATACTTTTCTTGCATTCTTTCTTGCTCTAACTCTTCATCACGAGGGTCTTTTTGATTCTCTAAATCTGGACGATTCTCATTCAGCCAGCGTTGATTTAAACGCTTTTTTAGTTCCGACAAAGATGCGGCAAGGCGACCCATACCACTATTTGTGTCTTACGACTATTTCAATTTGATGGACGCTTATATCGGCGTTCACTGCAATCTGAACCATCATTTTTATGCACAGCACTCAAAATTGGCGACACAGAATAATAAGTTCGGCTCACTGAGCCACGATTCATCAACCTTGCATAAACTTGCGGATGCTTCCTTAGACAAGCCAGCAACTGCTTGCGACTGGGAACTGCATAACGCTGAGAAATTGATTCTGAGAAAAAGCGATTTAGCAACTCCTTGCCATCCTTGGCTTCAGACTCGGATTGCAGGATTCGGACGCTAAACTCTACGAAGGCATTTTCCGCCTCTCTCAAACGACTCATACATTGTGTTTGTGGGGCTACCTATTTAACAGTAAGTTCATATAGCGAGAGGATGAAATATACTCTATGTCCATCATCCCTGAGTGGTTAAGCGATAGGGCAATGGGTGATGGATTACCCACGGCATTCGGGGGCGACATTACTCATAGTCCCATAGAATTTGAATATACCATTCCTGCACTACAAAGTTTGCTTTATCCCAAGGCCATGCCTTTGGCAGTATTTTTAATCGGCTCTTATTCAACCCTACGGCTTATGAGTTTCATCAAAAGAGGATTTAGTGAGTGGAAGTGGTATTTCCGTTGGCCTATCAATGTGGCTATGGGAATCGGAGGATTTTTAATAATCGGAGAATTATTAGAACGAGTAAGTGATGATTCTTTTGATAGAGAAGACTTCCAAAAGCAGCAGAAAAGAAACCAAGCCCTCAAACAAGAGGTTCAACGAAAAAAAGACACACCTCCAGCACCTCTGAATCGGATATTTACCTCAGGAACGGGATTAGAAAGAAAACTGATTCGCTGGGAATGGGACGGTGAGGATTGGGAAATTAATCAAGGTCTGCGTTGGGTAGGAAGGCCACCTTATGTGAGGTATATGCGTAATTCGCCACATTGGATAATAACCAGCAAAAGACATATTGCCGATTAAATCTGAGGGCGATAAAGGAAACCAACTAATTTTCCACCAGACCGCTCGTATTCCTGTAAAATCTGATTGTAGATATGGTGAATGCTTCTAAACTCAAGTCGGACTGAGTGCATATTTAATTTGTTCTTGGGACTGTTTGCACGAGCATATTCTATTACGGACTCCCAACTTTGCATAGTCAAATCCTCAATCTGCTCCATTTGCAGATTCCAAGGGAATAAAAATTCCATCTTTTTCTGTTCGGGGTCAGCAGGATAATTTCCACCAGAGAATCCAGCGAGCATATTGCTTTCGTGATGTTCCAAAGGATATTTCAAACCCGTCGCACCAAGTTTTTCATAGGTTGCGGCATCTTGCCACTTGCCCGTGGCAGGATTCAACAACATCCACCCATGCAGAGTGTGTTTTTGCACTGGAGTAATTCTAAAATCATCAATTAATTTGGTCACTTGCTGGTTATCTCCAATATCCCCTAATAACTCCACATCGGTGGGGACTAACCAGACACTAAAGGGCCACTTGCCATTATCAATACAGTAATGCAGCCACGATTTCTCCTCAGCCTTCCACTCAGATTCTGGCATCAGCCGTTCCAATCCTTGCGTATCTATAATACCATAATACAATTGCGACTTGCCACCATACTCTTTAATCAACTCTCTCATACGATTTTTACCATTATTACGAAAACCATGTTCTTCCCAACCATTCCATGTGGCATCCCAATACGCAAACGGAGCCATGTCGCTAATAAAAGCCCCAGCAGTATTAACTACCTCGCCAGTGCGGGCTGCAATAATATCAGGAAATATCCGAGCGAACCTCAACACACCACTCACGGGCCAGTTGATGAACTTCATACAATTACTTGCCTCCACTTGCTATTTCAATTTGTTGTCCGAAAAATGTCCTCGGTTGTCCGAAAATGTCCGCACCAAAATTGACTCAGATTTGCACTAAATAACGCAACTACGCCAGATGTGGTTGAAAACCACAAGGCACAGGACAAAAATCGGTCAAAAAGGGCAAAGTGCGGCAAGATTTCGGACTGTCAGCAGTCGTGAAAACACGCTTTTGGCTGGTATTCTGGGGACCAATGGATTTCTGGCTCGCAGTGTGCCTTTTATCCGTTACCAACCCCTCTGGGGACCACTGGGGACCGTGGGGACCATTGTGTCACTCTGAGGACGCAATTCTCAAATAGTTCGCAACAATAATTGGCAGATGGTGGTGAGTTGCTGGTGACAGAAAAAGAAAACAACGCAAGTTTTTCTTGGTGGGACGATGATTCGCATCATGCGTGGGACGAACAATTTCTGTCCTATCTTATTGG
>Ga0102963_1000675_pt1 | contig 14709 bp, 15 predicted proteins | sample SalPon2_C_H2O_MG_2_FD_84522 | JGI IMG/M metagenome (GOLD analysis project Ga0102963, IMG submission 84522) | Salt pond water microbial communities from South San Francisco under conditions of wetland restoration - Salt Pond MetaG SF2_C_H2O_MG | ecosystem: Environmental > Aquatic > Non-marine... | reverse complement strand
ATGTTTGAAAGTAATTTTCCTGTAGATAGAAGATCTGTTTCATCTCATGTAATATGGAATGCCTTCAAAAAGATGGTTTTGGGTTATTCTAATGAAGATAAAAACAAGTTATTTTTTAAGAATGCAAAAGATGTTTACGGAGTATAAAATCTATTTTCTTCCCTCTATATAATCATTCAAAACTTCATGATACCGTCTAACTCTCCTTTCTTGATTTGTTAAAATAGCACCATCAAAACCTTTTGATTTAACTCCTTTTTGTTGTCCAATAGCCATACTAATATCTTGATCAGTAACATAACCCATAGATCCTTCAGGATAAACAACCCATTCATGTTCTGCGGGTCGAAGAGGTCTTGGACCTAAAGGTGTTTCTGTCATTTTTTCACCAGCCGTAACTTCGGTTGTATCAGATCCCATAAATGTTGCAGATCCTGATAAACTCTCCATTTCAGGAACTAACCACCAATGCTCAAATAAACATTTTTCTGGGTCAGTTGGATGTGGTTGGGGTCTTTGAAACTGTATTCCATCAGGCGTCATAGTTATATCATAATTAGGAAAACAATTATAAAAATAATAGTCAGTAAGTTGCTCATCTGTTAAAAACTCATAATGCCAAAAACCTCTATCTTTAGCTAGCTTTCTCTTCTGTTTTTGTATCGCTATCCTAGTTTCCTGAGCCCTACCTTTAAAGTCTTCAGGGTTTAAGTCCCATGCAGTTAGCGCTGCATCTAGAGGAAACTGAACATCATTTGGAGATTGATCTCCTAGTGCAGGTTTATGACCAGGCATCAGCATTCTATTGTGGCCATTATCATACATATCAAATTGAGAAAACTTATAATCATTTTCGATATGTACGGATAGCTCAGGGTGAAGAGTGGGTAAGTGATAGGACTCATTAAAATTGTCATGAATAATTTTCCAATTACAATCAACTTCGCAGGTCATATTTAAAACCCTAATATATTTCTCTGGTTGGTATGGTTTCATATGATCAAGAATTGGGTAAAGGGCTTCCTCAAATTTTTGACATTTATCATCTAAATTTATCCACACAAATCCAAGACCAACTTCACATTTGACTTCTTTTAATTTTATTTTTCCACAAGGATTACCATCATCAAAATCTTCTGCATCTTGCAAATCTGTTAAAATTCCTTCAGTATTATAAGTCCAGCCATGATATGTGCATTTGAAGCTTTCCAAGAAACCTTTTTCAACATGAACCAATATATTTCCTCTGTGAGGGCAAACATTATAGAAAGCTTTAATAGTCATATCCTTTTGCCTAACAACAAGGATTTCTTCAGTTCCAATTTTATAAACAAAAAAATCATCTGGTTCTGGGATTTCTGAAGCAATTCCTGCGATTTGCCAAACTTTAGTCCAAACATGATCCCATTCTTTTTTCATAAATTCTTTTGAATAATATCTATCACCAGTTATTTTATCACCTCGAATTACTGGGTCTGGATGTTTTGTCCTTGGTGTAGGCTTAAAAGTAGTTTTGTCCATATTTACCCCCAATTTATTAAACTAAACAAACGAAAATAGATTTTATAGTAAAAACAGTTTATTTAAATATTTAAATATTATAACAATTCAAATATAGTTAATAAATAATTTATTGTAAATTTAATGTCGATTTAATAAATCAAATACTATAAATTATTATAATAAATAACTGATTTTATAGGAAAAAAATGTTTAAAGGATCTATAGTTGCCATTGTAACACCTTTTAAAAATGGTAAAATTGATGAAACTTCATTAAGAAATTTAGTCAACTGGCATATTGATGAAGGTACTCACGGAATTGTACCTGTTGGAACTACTGGTGAAAGTCCAACTTTAGATCATAATGAGCATAGGGAAGTTGTCGAGATTGTTATTGATCAGGTAAATAATAGGGTCCCTGTTATCGCAGGTGCTGGGTCTAATTCAACTTCGGAGGCAATAAGTTTACTTATGCACGCAGAGGCGGTTGGGGCTGATGCCGCATTAATAGTAACACCTTATTATAATAAACCTACTCAGGAAGGTCTTTATGAGCATTTTAAGGCAATAAACAATGCTTCTATGGGTATTCCGATAATGATTTATAATATTCCTCCAAGATCGATAGTTGATATGTCTGTTGAAGTTATGGCTAAATTATCAAATTTAGAGAATATAATTGGAGTTAAAGATGCTACAAGCGATCTTTCAAGAGTAAAAAGGCAACACGATGAATGTAAATCTGGATTTCTTCAATTTTCTGGAGAGGATATTACAGCTTATGAATTTATGAAAAATGGAGGTAACGGATGTATTTCTGTTACTGCAAATGTTTTACCAAGGCTTTGCTCTGAATTTCAAAATTTATGTATTGAGGGTAATTATGATGAAGCTCTAAAAATTCATAAAAAGCTTGAGCCTATGCATAACGCCCTGTTTATAGAGACTAGCCCATCACCAGTTAAATATGTTTTATCTAAAATGGGAAGAATTGAAGACGAACTAAGACTTCCCTTAGTAAATATAAGGCAGGAAACTAAAGAAATATTAGATAAAGCTATTTCTGATTTGGGCTTAATTTGATGTCATCAAAGTCAGGTGGATCAAAGAAGAATATTAATGGAGAAAAAGTAATAGCCGATAACAGAAAAGCTAATTATTTGTTTTCAATAGAAGAAATTTTTGAAGCTGGTTTAGTATTGGTTGGATCCGAAGTTAAAAGCCTAAGAATGAATAAAGCTAATATAGCAGAGTCATATGCCTCTGAGGAGGAAGGAGAAATTTTTTTAATTAACTCTAATATCCCAGCCTATAAAAATGCTTTATTTGCAAACCATAAACCAAAAAGGAAAAGAAAATTATTACTTCATTCAAGGGAAATAAATAAGCTAAAAAATGCTTCTCAAAAAAAAGGAATGACGATAGTACCATTGAAGTTATTTTTTAATGAAAAAGGAATTGCTAAATTATCAATTGGCATTGGTAAAGGAAAAAAACTTCATGATAAAAGGCAAGATCAGAAAAGAAAAGACTGGGATAAGCAAAAATCAAGACTTTTAAAAAATAATAATTAATTCAATATTGTTTTCTTAGCTTCTATAAAAATCTTATCAAACATTTCCTGGGATAACCTTTTTGTATTAATATTGTATCTTGAACAATGATAGCTATCTATTAGTTTAATTCTTTTTGATAGATTATGTTTATTAGAATGGCCAAATTTATAGTCTTTTTGTTTTAAGTTAAATGTTGAGACTATACTTTTGTGAGATATTAAGCCAAGTGCTACTATAACTTTTAAATTTTCATGAAAAGAAATTGTTGATTTTAAAAAATTTTCACAATTTTTTATTTCATCAGCTTTTGGAAGATTTTTTGGTGGAACACATCTGACTGCATTAGTAATACTGCAATTCTCTAACCTTATGTTATCATTTCCATCTTCTTTGTAATGACCTTTTAAAAGACTATATTTTTTTAATGTATTAAAAAGAGTTAAACCTGCGTAATCTCCTGTAAATGGTCTTCCTGTTTTATTTGCACCATTAAGCCCTGGGGCTAGGCCAACAATTAAGATTTCTGAATTTTTATTAATAATTGATGGTACCGCTCCATTAAACCAGTCAGGGTATTTTTTTATATTTTTATCACGAAATTTTTTCAATCTTTTGCATTTCGAACAATTTTTATCTGGTTCAATCAACTTATTTCCCTTTTTTAAATTGTTTTAGAATTCTTTATTAGCTATATTAATCAATATAATAATCTAATGCTTGCATTTATTTAAATCTAGGCATATTTACTAGAATAAATACTAAGAGGATACAAAATGGCGCGCGTAACTGTTGAAGACTGTGTTGATAAAATTACTAGTAGATTTGACCTTGTTCTTTTCGCTGCTCATAGAGCACGTGAAATGTCTGAAGGGTCTGAGATACTTGTAGATAGAGATAATGATAAAAATCCAATTGTTGCACTTAGAGAAATAGCAGACGAAAAGCTTGTTCCCTCTGAGCTTGAAGAGTCAAAAATCTCAAGCTTACAAACTCAAATAGATGTTGATGAGGCTGATGAAGATTATATTCCTCTAGTTCAAGATAATACAAAATCTTCTTCACCTATGGCATCTCAGGACCAAGTTAATGAGTCGGAAGAATCAGAATTAGAGCCTGTTGAAGAAAGAATGAGTGAAGAGGATCTTTTAAAGGCCATGCAAGATAATATGGTTGATAAAAAAAATAACAGAAGATCTTATTAATGATTGGGTAACTTATGAGTCAATCTCAATTAGTTGACCGTATTTTATTTAATAAGCCTGATGCCGATAAGGCAGTACTAAATAAAGCTTATATCTTTGGTACAAAAATGCACGGAAGGCAATTAAGGGCTTCAGGAGATCCATATTTCTCTCATCCAATTGAAGTAGCTGGAATTCTTTCAGATCTAAAACTTGATACAACATCTGTTGTATGTGCATTGCTTCATGATACAATTGAAGATACCAATGCTACTATTGAAGATATTGAGAAAAATTTTGGAAAAGAAGTTGCTAAACTTGTAGATGGTGTAACTAAGTTAACACTGCTAGAAGGAAAACCTGGAAGCACAAAACAAGCTGAAAATTTTAGAAAATTATTACTTGCAAGTGCCAGCGATATAAGGATTTTATTAATAAAATTAGCAGATCGACTTCATAACATGAGGACACTTCATTTTATTAAAGATCAAAAGAAAAGAAAACGAATTTCACTAGAAACCTTAGAGATTTATGCTCCTTTAGCAGGAAGAATTGGAATGCAAGAGCTTAAAGAGGAGTTAGAGGATCTGTCATTTACTTTTATTGAACCCAAAATTAGAGAAATTTTAATAGAAAGATTGAGATCTTCAAAAAAGAAAAAAAGTAAAATAGTTCAATTTACAAAAAAAGAATTAGAGAAAGTATTAAAAAAAAATAAAATTAAATGTTCTGTCTTTGGAAGAGAAAAAAAACCCTATTCAATATGGAAAAAACTTGAAATTCAGCATAAATCTCTCGAACAATTATCTGATATTTTTGGTTTCAGGGTTTGTGTTGACTCGATATCGGAGTGTTATCAAGTATTAGGTATTTTGCACGGCGAGTGGCAGGCAATACCAGGAAAATTTAAAGATTATATATCTACACCAAAAAAAAATGGTTACCAATCTCTTCATACAACCTTAATAGGACCACAAAATCAGAGAGTTGAGGTTCAAATAAGAACAGAAAAAATGAATGAACTAGCTGAAAGGGGATTAGCTGCTCATTGGATTTATAAAGATAATGACGACGTTGAGCGCGATTATTTATCTTCTATTGAGTGGATAAATGATCTGGTTGATATTTTGAATCGTGATGGAGCAACAGAGGAGTTTTTGGAAAATACAAAGCTTGAACTTTTTCTAGATCAAATTTATGCATTTACCCCCAAGGGAACTTTAGTAGCGCTTCCTAGAAATGCGACAGCTTTAGATTTTGCATATGCCGTTCATACAGAGCTTGGTAATTTTTGCGGTAGTGTAAAAATAAATGGTATCGATAAACCTAGAAGAACTGTATTGCAAAATGGTGATGAGGTAGAGATTTTGAAATCAAAAATGCCAGTTGCCTTGGAGTCTCTTCAAGAATTTGTTAAAACAGGTAAAGCTAAATCAGCCATTATTAGATCTATAAAAGAAAAGAAATCTCACAATCAGAGGCTTTTGGGCAAGGCAATTATAAAAAGTGTTTTTTCTTCTCATAGAAAGAAACCTACTAGAGATATTCTTGAACGTTCTTTTGGAGCACTTCAAGTTAATTCACTAAAATCATTGTATGAGCTTGTTGGTGAGGGCAGTTCATCGGGTTCTCAGGTCTATGATCTAGTTTTTCCAAATAATAAAAGAAAGAAAAGGAAAAAGAATTATGTCGATAAAAATATTTCTATTCCAGTTCAGGGGCTTCTCTCTGACATGCCTGCTCAATTTGCAGAGAATAGTTTTATAGTCCCAGGAGATAAAATTGTTGGAATAGCTCTACCTGAAAAAGGAATTACAATTTTTTCTGTTGATAGCAATGAATTAATTAATTTTGAAAAATCACCAGAGTCATGGATAAAGCTTAAATGGAAAAAAGATATAGATTTTACTTTTACATCTAGGATTAAAATTACCATTATTAATGAAGTTGGAGTTTTAAATTCAATTACTTCAACCATTGCTGATTATGGAGGCAATATTACCAATTTAATTTTAAATGAGAAGGATAATGATTTTTATAACTTAATTATTGATATAAATGTTAATGATAATCATCATATTAATGATATAGTTAAAAGTCTTGATGGATTACCGGTTGTTGAAGCTGTTATTAGGTTTATAGGTTAATTTTTATGAATAAAGAGGATGTTATAAGAGAGTTTAAGGAGGCAGGGGCCCTTCTGGAGGGTCATTTTATTTTATCTTCTGGTTTACATTCATCAAGATATTTGCAATGTGCTTTAGCTCTTTCCGAACCCTCTAGAGCTCAAAGACTTTCAGCTTCCTTAGGTAAAAAAATTTTAGAAAATATTAAAACAAAAATTGATTTAGTTGTTTCACCTGCTATGGGTGGATTAATTATAGGACATGAAATTGCTAGATATTTAGATGTTCCATCAATTTTTTTAGAGCGGGTAAATGGAGAATTTGAGCTAAGAAGAGGTTTTAGTATAAAACCAGGTGCAAACTGTCTTTTAGTGGAGGATATTGTAACTACCGGACTATCATCAAATGAGAGTATTGATGTTGTAAAGGGATATGGAGGAAATATTATTGGAGAGGCTTGCTTAATTGATAGGTCTTCTGGAAAAGCAAATTTAGAAACTCAATTAATTTCTTTAATATCAATTGATATTCCTACATTTGATAAAAACGAAATACCTGAAAGTCTAAAAGATATTCCAGCAATAAAACCTGGAAGTAGAAATATTTCTTAAATGTTTAAAAGAAAAAATCCTTTAAATATTTATTCTAAAATGAGAATAAATTTTTGGCCTGAAAAAGGTTTCCTGAGAAACTTTTTATATTATTGGAAAAGATTAATTCGAATACCTGATACCTCATATTCCATTTCTCTGGGTTTTTCTATCGGTTTTTTTATTGCATTTACTCCATTTTTTGGCCTCCATTTTATAATTTCAGGAATAATATCTTGGTTCTTAAAGGTTAATATATTTTCAAGTATTATAGGAAATTTCTTTGGTAGCTTTATATCTTACCCATTAATGGTTTTTGGAATGTTTTTTATATCCAGTGAGAATAATGCTGAAGATTTGTTTAATTATATAATTTACTTTGCTAAAACAACATTACCTATTTTTTCAGGAATTTTAATTATTGGTTTATTTTTATCCTTAGTTTGTTATTTCTTAATAAACTATGTTATTGAAGTTTTTAAAAAAAAGTTAATTAGGGGTAAGTAGTTGAAAAATAATATAAAAAAAGATATTAGACTAGGTGTTAACATTGACCATGTGGCTACTTTAAGGAATGCAAGAAAAGAAAATTTTCCAAGTCCTGTTAAAGCTGCCGAATTAGCCCTTCAGTCAGGAGCAGATAGCATCACTGCTCACCTAAGAGAGGATAGAAGGCATATTAAGGATAATGATATTGAAGAGATTTCATTTAATTTTCCAGGAAAATTGAACTTAGAAATGGCTGCAACTGAAGAAATGTTGGCCATTGCAGAAAAGATAAAGCCTTTTTCTTGTTGTATTGTTCCTGAAAAAAGAGAGGAAGTTACTACTGAAGGTGGTTTAAACGTTATCAATAATCATAATAAATTAAAACCTATGATTGCAAGACTAAGGAATGTTGGTATAAGGACAACTCTTTTTATTGATCCTGACGACTCTCAGTTAAATTCATGTTATGACCTTCAAATAGATTGCGCAGAGATTCATTGTGGAACTTTATGCAGGCTTTATGAAAATAATGATAATAAGTTCGATATTGAATTTAACAAAATAAAAAATTTTTCAGAAAAACTTTTTTCTAATGGTATTGAGGCTCATGCTGGGCATGGGTTAAATTATGAAACTACAAAAATAATAAGCACAGTTAATGAAATAGAAGAATTAAATATTGGTTTTTTTATTATTGCGGAATCAATTTTTCATGGATTAGAAAAAACTATTATTAACATAAAAGAATCTATGATTGCAGGTAGATTGCCTAAGGATAAATAATGATAGTTGGTCATGGAATTGATTTAATTGATATAAGAAGAGTTGAGAAAACAATAAATAAATTTGGCAATAGATTTATTAATAGAATTTTTACTAAGGGTGAAATAATTAGATCAGATAATAGAAATAAAAGAATTGAGTCTTACGCTAAAAGGTTTGCTGCAAAAGAGGCATGTTCTAAAGCTCTAGGGACTGGATTTCGTTCCGGAGTTTATTGGAGGGACATAGAGGTGGTAAATGAAAAAAGTGGTAAGCCAATATTAAAATTAACGGGTGGCGCATACAAAAGACTTAAAAAAATTATACCTAATGATAATAACTACAATATTTCTTTATCTATTACGGATGATTATCCTTGGGCGCAAGCAAACGTTATTATTGAGGTTGTTTAAAAATGAAAAAACAAATAGCACCCAAAAAAAACGAAAATTTCTTTTTATCTCTTGTTTGGATTGTTTTAATTGCATTAATTTTTCGAGCATTTTTATTTCAAAGTTACAATATTCCGTCTGGGTCAATGCTTAAAAACCTTCTTGTTGGCGATTATATTTTTGTGTCAAAGTACACCTATGGTTATTCCAAACATTCATTGCCATTTAGTATACCTCTTATTCCAAATAGAATTTTCTCATCAAATCCTGTGAGAGGTGATGTTGTTGTCTTTAAATTGCCTAGCGATGGAAAAACTGACTATATAAAAAGGGTAATTGGAATGCCTGGGGATAAAGTTCAAATTATAAATGGAGAAGTTTACATTAATAACCAAAGATTATCATATAAAGAAATTGGGATATACGAGGATAATAATTTAATTAATAGAAAGAGAAAGACTTTAGGCTGTAGAAACGAGAAATTAAAAATTTTAGAAGAAACTTTACCAAATGGAAAAAGTTACAATATTTTGGATTCTGATATTACCTCTTATGCAGACAATACAGCCATTTACAATGTTCCTGAAGGTCATTTTTTTGTAATGGGTGATAATAGAGATAATTCACAAGATAGCAGATACATTAAATCAGTAGGCTTTATTCCTTTTGATAACCTTGTTGGAAGAGCTGAGTTGATTTTTTTTTCATGGAATTGGCGTAAAATTGGTCAAAAGAACTGTAAAACATCAATTGAGTGGGGAAGAATTTTTAAGTTAATACGATGAACAATTTATTTAAAGAAAAAAGGATAAAATCCCTAGAAGAAATTATTAAATATAATTTTCAAGATAAAAATCTATTTTTAAAAAGCCTAATTCACACAAGTGCTTCAAAAGAAAAGATATCTTCAATGGAGAGGTTTGAGTTTTTAGGTGATAGGGTGTTAGGATTAATTATTTCAGAAGAATTATTTATTAGATATCCAAATTTAAAAGAGGGTGAGTTATCAAAAAAATATAGTTTTTTAGTTCAAAGAAGTACATGCGCAATAATTGCCAAAAAAATAAATTTAGAAAATTTCATTATCTTAGGTAAGTCAGAAAATATAAATCAACAAATTAAAAAATCAATTTTATCAAATATAATGGAAGCATTAATTGGTGCAATTTTTTTAGACTCTGATTATAGAACAACTAAAAAAATAGTTATAAATCTTTGGAATGAAATAATTGTATCTCTTGAGAACGGAAATAATTTATTAAATCCTAAAAGCGATCTCCAAGAAAAAATTTTGTCGATGAAAAAAAAATTACCTGAGTACAATTTAATATCTACCGAAGGTGAGGATCATAATCCTAGCTTTACTATATCTGTCTCTATTGATGGCTTTAAGCCTGTAAAAGCTGTTGGAAAATCAAAACAGGAAGCTGAAAAAAAAGCGGCAGAAAAAATGTTAAAGATTATCGGAAATGAATAAAAAAAATATCACAATTGGAATTATTGGTCCAACTAATTCAGGCAAATCAACTTTATTAAATAAAATTATTGGTGAAAAGCTAGCTATAGTTACTCATAAGTCTCAAACTACAAGATCAGCATTTAAGGGTATAAAAATTATCGATGATACTCAGATGATTTTCATAGATACGCCAGGCATCTTCCATGCAAAAACAAAATTTGAAAAAGCAATGCTTGAAAATGCCTATGATATTTTAAATGATGTGGATTTAGTTTTTCTATTAATCGATTGTAAAAAATCTATTAATGATTTCGATGAAAATTTTTTAAAAAATATTAAAGCTTTAGAGGAAAAAACTTTTTTAATACTAAATAAAATTGATTTAATCGAAAGAGAGCTGCTTTTAGCTAAGGTTAATAATTTTACTGAACTCTTCGACTTTAAAGAAACTTTTTTAATTTCAGCTAAAAGCGGTGATGGAGTTCAAGATCTACTAGATAAATCATCAAAATTATCCAATAATGAATATTGGCTGTATCCTGAGGATCAAACAGCAGATGTACCAATGGCTAGAATTGCCTCAGAAATAACAAGAGAAAAAATATTTTTATTCTTACATGAAGAAATTCCTTATTCATCAACCGTAGAGACTGAAGGCTGGATAACCAACAAAAGTAAATCCATTACTATAGATCAAACAATATACGTTAGTAAAAAAAATCATGTTGGTATTGTTCTTGGAAAGGGCGGTAAAATGATTAAATCTATAGGAATAGCTTCAAGAGAAGATATTGAAAAAATACTTAATAATAAGGTTAATTTAAAGATTAATGTTAAATATAAGAAAGACTGGTCAACTAAAAAGGAACACTATGAAGACATTGGTTTAAATTTTTAATTTATGAGATTTAAAAATGAACTTAAATGATGAAGGAATAATTATCAGTTTAAAAAAATTTTCTGATAGCGCAAGCCTTATGAAGGTTTTGACAAAAAATCATGGAATTTATTCAGGATTAATAAGATTAAGTAAAAAAAGTGGTAATATGGGGGTTAATGTTCCGGGTAATATTATTAATATCAATTGGCGAGCTCGACTTTCTGAGCACCTAGGGTTTTTTAATTCTGAATTAATAAAATCAAGATCATCATTATATTTAAATAGTTCAATAAATTTGGAAATTTTAAATTCAATTTGCGCGTTATTAGATATTTTTCCAGAAAGGGAGGAATGTGAGGAAATTTATTTATTAGCTAATGAATTATTCAATAATCTTGATGATATTTTTATATGGCCTATTCTTTATATAAAATTTGAACTTTTATTCATTGAAAAGATGGGGTACGGGCTTGATTTAGATTCTTGTGCAGTAAATGGTTCAGATAAAAATTTATCCTGGGTTTCACCTAAATCAGGAAGAGCTGTGAGTAATGAGGGAGCTATTGGATGGGAAGATAGACTTTTAAAACTTCCAAATTTTTTCAAGAAAATAGATAATATTATTAGTAAAGAAGATTTGATTGATGGTTTAAAGCTTACAGAGTTTTTTTTAAATAAAAGAGTGTATTCACAACAAGCAAAGAATCTCTCATCATCAAGAATAAGACTTGTTGAATATTTAAAAAATAATTCAGTTATAAATGGTTAAATAATGAAATTAATTGATCAGTATCAAGATATTGAGTTAATAGACGCTCTTGAGGAAAGATATCTAGCATATGCCCTTACTACAATTATGGATAGGGCTCTCCCTGACTCAAGAGATGGTCTAAAGCCTGTTCATAGAAGAATTCTTTATGGTATGTTTAAACTAAGCCTTAAAGCAAATTCATCTTTCAAAAAATCTGCAAGAGTTGTTGGGGATGTAATGGGCCGTTTTCATCCTCATGGTGACCAAGCAATTTATGATACTTTGGTTCGTTTAGCACAAGATTTTTCTGTACGATGGCCTTTAATTGATGGGCAAGGGAACTTTGGAAATATTGATGGTGATAATGCCGCTGCTATGCGGTATACAGAGGCTAGACTTACTAGTATTGCCGAATTATTATTAGAAGGTATTGAAGAGGATGCAGTTGAGTTTCGTTCAACTTATGATGAAGTTGATACAGAGCCAACTGTTTTACCATCTAATTTTCCAAATCTTTTAGCAAATGGATCATCAGGTATTGCTGTAGGAATGGCAACATCAATTCCTCCTCATAATGTCGAGGATTTATGTAACGCATCACTTCACTTAATCAAGCATAGAAATGCTAGCTATGAGAAAATAATGGAATTCATTCCTGGTCCAGATTTTCCAACAGGTGGTCAAGTTTTGGAGTTCAAAGATAATATAATTGAAACTTATAAGACTGGAAAGGGTGGATTTAGGCTTAGAGCTAGATGGAATACTGAACATGAAAAACGTGGTTTATGGAAGATTGTTATTACCGAAATTCCATACCAAGTTAGTAAAGGAAAATTAATTGAGAAAATTGCTCAACTTATAATCGATAAAAAATTACCTATGCTTGAAGATATTCGTGATGAATCTTCGGAGAATATAAGGCTTGTTTTGATTCCTAAAAATAAAGAGATTAAACCTGAAAATTTAATGGATAGTCTTTTTCTATTATCAGATTTAGAAACAAGATTTTCTGTTAATTTAAATGCACTAAGCAATAATACCCCAATTGTTCATGGCTTAAGAGATTTAATTTTGTCATGGCTTGATCACAGGAAAGAAGTTCTTGTAAATATTTCAAATTATAGATTAGCTAAAATCGATGAAAGGCTTGAAATTTTAAATGGCTATTTAATAGCTTATTTAAATATGGATGAGGTAATAAGAATTATTCGAGAAACCGATAATCCTAAAGAGCAATTAATTAAAAAATTTAAATTAACAGACCTTCAATCTGAATCAATTTTAAATATGAGATTACGTTTATTAAGAAAGCTAGAGGAAATTAAAATAAAAGAAGAGTTTAATGAGCTATCAGATAAAAAGAAAGATCTTGAAAGCCTGCTTAATTCAAATGATAATCAATGGAGGTTTATTTCGGAAGAAATAAAGTCTTTGAAAAAATCATTTTCACAAAAAACCAAGATTGGTAAAAGAAGAACTGATATTGTTCTACTTGAAGAAGAGATTGCATACAAAAACGAATATGCTTTACCGAGCGAACCTGTGTCTATAGTTCTATCAAAACAAGGTTGGGTTAGGTGTTTAAAGGGTAAAATTGAAGAATTAAAAGACTTGAAATTTAAAGATGAGGATTCTTTATTTATGTCGATAAATGCTAGCTCTAATGATAAAATTATTTTTTTCTCATCTAATGGAAAGGCCTATTCCCTTGATGCCTCTGAACTTCCATCTGGAAGAGGACATGGAACTCCATTAAAAATTCTTTTAGATATTGAAGAGCAACATTCTGTAGTAAGTGTTTTTCCTTTTGAAAATGAAAAAAAGTATATAGTGGCTTCATCGGTGGGTAACGGTTTTATCGTTAATAGTAATGATATGCTTTCTAATAGGAAATCTGGAAAGCAAATACTTAATATTAAAGATAGTCAAAAATCTATTATTTGTAAAAAAATAATTGGGGAGAGTGTAGTTGCAATTGGTGAAAATAAAAAAATGTTAATATTTCCTCTAAGTGATTTACCAGAATTAAGTAGGGGCAAGGGTGTAAGAATACAAAAATATAAAGATTCAGATTTATTGTTTTTAGATACTTTTAACCTAGATGATGGATTAAAAATTGAAGATAGCGCAGGAAGAATAAGATCTTTTGATAACCTTAATGATTGGATTGGTAAAAGGGCGCAGTCTGGAAGATTGGTACCAAAAGGTTTTCCTAAATTAAATTAGAGTATTTTATTAGGAAGCCATGTGGCAATTATCGGGAAAATAGATAGTAAAATTAACATTAATATCTGTATGAAAATAAACGGAATGACCCCCTTATAAATATCAATAGTTTTTATGCTATCAGGAGCAACACCCCTTAAATAAAAAAGAGCAAAACCAAATGGTGGTGTTAAGAAGCTGGTTTGTAAATTTATTGCCATCATTACACCAAGCCATACAGGGTCAATTCCCATTTTAAATAATATTGGAGCAACAATTGGAACCACAACAAATGTAATTTCGATAAAATCTAAAAAGAAACCAAGAATAAACATTGTAACCATTACTGCGATAACAGCGCCAATGACTCCCCCTGGGATAGAGGTTAAAAGTCTTTCAATTGTTTCATCTCCTCCAAGCCCTCTAAATACAAGGCTAAAAAAAGTAGCACCAATAAGAATTATAAATACCATTGAAGTTATTTTTGTTGTTGAATAAGCGGTTTCCATTAAAATTTTATTTTTATATAGCTTTGATAAGCATTTTATTATTGAGAAGCCAAAAAGAATTAATATTATGAAAGATCCGTAAATGAATAAGTTAGTTAAAAACCCAACATTTTCCCTATTAAGTCTTAAATCAAAAAATATTGAAAAAATTATTAAAAATATAAATAGAGCTGCGGCTACTAATGGCCAAAAGTTATTCTTAGATGTTTTATATGTTGCTAGTAGTAAAGCTCCAATGGCCCCTACAGATGCTGCCTCAGTTGGTGTTGCAAAACCTGATAAAATAGAACCTAAAACCGATATTATT
>Ga0102963_1000673_pt1 | contig 14731 bp, 17 predicted proteins | sample SalPon2_C_H2O_MG_2_FD_84522 | JGI IMG/M metagenome (GOLD analysis project Ga0102963, IMG submission 84522) | Salt pond water microbial communities from South San Francisco under conditions of wetland restoration - Salt Pond MetaG SF2_C_H2O_MG | ecosystem: Environmental > Aquatic > Non-marine... | reverse complement strand
TCTATTCCAATAAACTTTCTCCCTGTTAATTTAGCACTAACTCCACATGAACCACTGCCCATTGTAAAGTCCATCACTGTATCACCCTCATTACTATACGTCATGATCAACCAGTTAAGAAGGTTGGTTGGTTTCTGTGTAGGATGAACTGTTTGTTGTGCAGAAAAGTTTCTTGATGCATGAAGAATACTCTTGGGATATCTTGTGCCCTCGTTACTACTCTCCATTATCTTTTTCTTTCCAAAACCATACTCATGTGTATTCCGACCACTGCCATATCCTACAGGATTACCCTCTTCATCCTTCTTCTGTGACTTCCTGGTATATGGGACACCCTTCTCCATTATAGGATTGTATGTTTGACCCTTGGGTTCTCTTTGAAATATCATAATATTCTCATGAACCTTCTGTGGTCGTTTCTTTGCAAGTCCCGGCGATCCACATTTGTTCTTATTCCATACCAGTTCGTACTTGAAGTTCTTTAGGTTTGAACATATGACAAAAGATGTAAAGGGTTGAGAACCAAAGACAATGACATTACCATTTGGTTTTACGATACGGTCAAGTTCTTTCCACATCTTATCAAAGTCAAGCACATTGTCCCACTTAATGCCTGTCGTTCCATATGGCGGATCAACACACACCATATCAACTGAATTGTTATCCAATGTAGGAAATACGTCAAAACAAGATGAGTTATAGAGTTTCATAGGGGAAACACGTTGTATGAACATACAGGCCGGAGTTCCTCTGGGAGTCTATCATAATCTTTTTGCAAACACCGTTTAATACCGCCAATAAGAACTTCATATGCCTCATTATATGTCCGATCTACACCAGGCAACTTCTTTTCCTTACTCCAAGAAATTTGGAGCATGTTTGATGGGTTAGGATTTTCATACCAACAGTTGATCTGCTTCGTGCCTCGAATCATGACGTTGCTTGAATCTTTTTTATCAACACAAAGAAACCAGTAATCCTTGGTGGGGATGTCTGCTTTACGATCATTCAACAATTCCATAAACTTTTCCCAGTTCATGTTACCCGGCATTTCTTCGGGTTCCATATCTGTAAGAGCATACAAGAAACCAATCTTACTTGTTGCGTTGTCAGTTCCACCAAGAGAGGTTTTAATATTAACCACATATTTGGTTTTGCCGTCATAATCTAATACGGTCATATCACCAAACTTCCGGGCGCCTTCGTCGAGGATATATTTACCCAATACAGGATCATTCATCAAAAAGCGAATAATGGTGCCTTCATCTATAAGACTTCCACCTCGACCTTCACCCTCTACCGCTTCACTAATAGTAATTTTCGCTTTACGAATCGCCTCGGCAACGTCTTTAAGTATCTGTGGTATCATAACAATCTCTCTCCATCATCATCATTCACTATACACATTATAACAAAAGTCTAACCGTTTGTCAAGGGTTATTTTCAACTTTTATAATCTTTTTTGAAGCCGTCTGGATGTCGTTTACTCAACTTATCAATGTTTAATTGTACTACATCTTCTAGTGATATGTCAAGCCCCTCACACGCTTGAATTACATACCACATAACATCACCAAGTTCAAGAATCATCTTGTCTCTTAGTTCGTCTGTAAGTTCTTTTCCATGGAAAGAAATCTTTTTTACATGATCAGCAAACTCTCCTGCTTCACCAGTAAGACCCAGTGCAGCAGTTAGTAAATGAGTAATCTTGACTTTATCCAACATGGAAAGTTCTTCCATGCGTCTTAGAAAAGATACGTGATTCTTACTATAATCACTGGTCACAGATAATACGAAATCATGATAATCATCACGCTGCACGTTGTTTTCTCCTTCTCTGTAGTAATCTCAAATCTTTCATTGCTTTATCAAGATGATACCGATTTGCTCGCTTCCGGAAATCGTATCCCTCCATATGATCATATTCGTGCTGGAATACTCTAGCCGTGAATCCTTCAAACGTAGCAGTATCTGTTTCACCATCAATTGTAGTCATACGAGCACGAATGGATGTGGGTCTCTTAATCTTAATATAAAGACCAGGAAAACTTAAACATCCTTCATCTAATGTCATCGTATCATCTGAACTGTAAACAATTGTTGGATTGAATACCGGAATGATAGATTCTCGATTTGTAGGATCGCCCATTACAAATACCCGATAAGGAAGACCAATCTGATTTGCTGATAGACCCACACCACGTTCTTTAATCATCGTATCCGTTAAGAGATTATACAACTCATGTGGATCCATCTGCGGATTTTTAAAATCAAACAATTCAGTGGTCTTATATAGCAATTCATTAGTAAACATTATATACTCCTATGATAATCTTGTCCATACCATCAAACATTTTTCTTCCAACATTCACAAAAGTCACACCTATCAAAGAGTTCGTCTCTATATACACAGTAATCACTGGCTTCAAACTCTCTGGACACACAACTCTTCATATTATTTCTTTTTATCCAGGTATCCGCTTCCTCCTTTGTTCTATATCCAAGTCTAGTCAAACCTCTTATTGGAGTATTGTTATGATACCACGGTCCATCCCAATTACCGATTTCGCCGTTATACTTTATAAGAATACCCCACGCTTTCATGCCGCAATCCTTGAAAAGTTTTGTTGTTTCTCAAAACGAATGATATTTCTAAACTTATCGATCATCATATCACCCTTATGACTAATTATAAACGTGTTGGTGTCTTGTGTCAACCCTTCAAGAATTTTTAGAAACTCTTCTGTACCATTATTGTCAAGAGAACTATCAAACACTTCATCCATGATAAGAAGATTTGTACTGACACTATTTCGAAGTTTCGCAATGGTTCTCCACGTGAATAGAAGCGATAGGTCGATACGCATTTTCTCACCTTCACTAAAACTCTCATAAGAGAACTCATCGCGAAACCTTGATTTGATTTTCTCGTTAAAGTTTTCATCTAATTCAAACTGTACGAAAAAACCAAGATGTTGTAGATAGTGATTGATAAACTTATTCATCAAAGGCACATATTGTTTGATAATACGTGACTTGATACCACTATCTTTTAGCATCTCTGATCCAACCCGGAAAAGAGATTGTTCTTCATTCAAATCTACCTTACGTTTCTGATACTGATTCTTTTCTCCTTTCAATTTATCAACGGATGAACTATCATGTTTAACATCATTCATCTTATCTGTCAACGTAGAAATTTCATTATTTAATTCTGTGATGAACTGATTGTTAATACGAATCTGTTGATTGCATTCATTTACCTTTTCATTTAGTTCAGAAATCTGAAGAGTAACCTCTACAATCTCATCTAGCCGTTCCTGTAACTCGGCACTCTTTTCTTTTAATCCATTAATACCATTCTCGGTCTTTTCTAGGGATTCACGTTTCTCTATAAGAACTTCATCTTTGAAGTGTTGAGAGATATCTTGTTTACATGTTGGGCAATTATCATAGTGTTCAAAGAATTGAATATCCTTATTGATTTTCTTTACTTTATCCCGGAGCTTTTGAGCGACATTGCGGATTTCTTCTTGTTGGATTTCAGTCTTGTTCTTGTCTCTGATTCCTCGTTCCAGAGATCCAATTTCGCTCGTAAGATGTTCAAGTGTCCCAGTTTGTATAGCAATTGCTTCCTCGCATACGTGAAGTTTTTCGTTTTTCTGACCGATTGTGTTTTGGACATCGGCGACGACTGATTTAAGATGATTGTTTTCAATTTCTATCTTCTCCTCTAGTAAGTCGATTTGATATTGAGTTTCCCGGATATCATTCTTAGATGTCTGAATCTTTTCCTTTAATAGATTATTCATAGTAGAAAAGATTTGTAGGTCTAGAAGATCCTCAATCACCTCTCTTCGTTGAGCCGCAGTCAATTGCATAAACGGCACAAACGTAGAAGAACCAAGAACAACAACTTGACTAAAAGATTTATGATTCATCTTGAGAATATTCTTTTCAAGGAAATCTTGATAGTCTCTTATAGATGCTGTTTGATTGATAAGATTACCATTTTGATGAATTTCGAAAATATTTGGTTTGATACCACGACGTATCATATACTCTTTTTTACCTACCGCCAATTCAATCTCAACAATCAATCCTTTTTGATTGACAGAGTTTAGAAGTTGTGGCTTGTTAATCTTGCGAAAAGGTTTACCATAAAGAACAAAAGATAGGGCATCTAGAACTGTACTCTTACCTGCTCCATTTTCACCAATAATCAATGTAGTCTTATTACGAAGAAAATCAATCTCAGTAAAAGCATTACCCGTACTGAGAATATTTTTATAACGTATTTTCTTGAACGTAATCAAGTATTACTCCAGTGTCAATGCTTCGTTATATAGATTATGGAATAGTGTCTTTAAACGTTTCTTATTTGACTTTGTTTCGATTTGATCGACATAGGTTTCCAACATCTCCATCGTTGACTTTGCCTCATCAATTAAATCATCTTCATTATCTATATCAAGATTCAACATGTCTTCGATAATCTGAATATTGTGAACGCCACTCTTCTCTAATTTATCGATAAACACGTCGAACATATAAGGATTAGTCTTATTCTTGACAATGACCTTCATATATGTTTCATTATAACCGGCATAATCAATCTCGTCAACTATTTTTTCAATATTCATATCTACGTCATCATACTCGAAACGATAAAACATTGAGTATGGATTTTCAATGAATTCTAGTTCTCTTGTCTCTGTATCAAAGATATGAAATCCCTTTCGGTCATTATAATCACTCCATGTAATCTCATATGGACAGCCGAGATAGTGAATGTTTCCATAAGAAGATTTGTGATGAAAATGACCAGATAAGACCATATCAAACTTTTGAAATTCTTCTGGATCAAATCCTGTATCGCACACAGCGCCACGATGCATCTCGAAACCATTCAATTCAAGATGACCCATCATCACTTGACACTTACTGTTCTTTGTCGCATTCCAACATTCATTCCAATTATCAGTACAAATCCAAGGCATCAAAAGAATACCACAACCGCCTAGTTGTAACTCTGTTGGTTTGTCGATGAGATTGATTAGATTGTTATCACCATATAGTTGGTCTAGTGCATTAATATCAAGACTGTTTCGATAGAAGATATCATGGTTGCCAATCAAACACCAGAACTTGATATTACGTTTCATCAATGGATAGATGAAGTCTTGTTTTAGATTGTTTGCTGAGACGAAGTTGATATACTTTCTACGATCTACGATATCTCCTAGATGAATAACATGATCAATCTTGTGTTTGTCTAGATAAGGAAAAAAGATATCATTCCAAAACTTAGAGAAATATCTAGCGAATATCTGGCTGTCATTACGAGCCCCAAAAGTGTGTATCGGTTACAAGTGCAACACGCATTTACCGACTCTCCTTTCTAAAAGAGGTTTGAACTAATCTTACTGCTTGTTTATCAGTAATCATACCAACATTTCTCATTCTTGTCAACACATCAATTTTTAATTCACTTATTGAACCTCTTTTCTTCAAAGTCACGAATAAAAATACTGGCGTTTTCTGTTGCAGCTTCACTGGATTTAATATATTCAGAATCCTCACTACTCAAAGCATTCTGAAGATTAAACATTTCAGTTGATTTGTATTTTGTATATAATACTTTCTTTTCTTTTTCTATTCTACGTAAAAATGCATAATAGATTATTTGAGTAAAGTATGCAAATGGATTATTAGATTTTTCTGGATTGAAGTTGTCAATATACATGATACTATTTTCAATACCATCGGCAATCATATCTTCTTTGAAAGGGTAATTTATAAAATTGTGTTTATTAGAAAGTTTATACGCTATTTTCATAATACAACTACCAATATAATCATTTGGTCGTGGTTTGTCAAGATCTGATGATTCAGCTTTCTCACATGCGTTTTTATACTTTACCATTTCTGAAAAGAACTTCTTATTATCTACGTAATGTTCACCCTTTGCTCTAGGCATTGAAAAACTCCTTACTCCTAAACATAATATTGATTATACGTTGAAAATAACATGGTGTCAACTAAAATATTTTTAATTTTTCTGTTGACATAGTAGTTGACAGGGTATATACTTCTTATTGTCACCCATCAATGAATAGTATCAGAATCTACTTTGATATCAGTATTCGCTAACTGTAAATCAATCTTCTCTGGTAAAGTCTTCTCTATATATTCATCATAACAGTCTTTGATATTCTGTTCTACATAAGCAATAGATAGAATATGAAGTGCTGGAAAAAAGAAATTTCTAGATCTAGATAGACCATTTAAATATAAGTTAAAGAATACATGATCTTCTGTCCATTCTGTTGAGACAGGATCACGAAGAACGATACCAGAACTACTAGAAGCAATGGAATTACCAATAATCACTTGGCCAGTAGATAACTGTATAATACGATATGAATCGTTTTTATCAAAATCGTCTTCTGTTATCATCATTCTTTATTCCTCATATACCAATCTTATACAGTTTATATTCAAATTTCTCTTGATTATATATCTTAACTCTTTCATATAGATGTTTTAGAGTATAGTTGACTTTCTTACCGTGTTGTAGATCATCACCTATATCAAATAGTGTACATTGATCTTTATTATCTGATACTCTTAAACCTCTACCAATAGACTGTAAATTTCTTATCTTGCTTTTAGATGGGCTAGCAAATATGATATTGTGTAGTGCTTTGATATTAATTCCTGTGGAGTAGGTACCATACGATGCGATGATAATGGCATTCGTTTCTCGTTCAGTAATCTCTCTAATAGACTCACGGGTTTCACCATCAGTCCCACCAAATACAAAGAAAACTTTACGACCTTTCTTAACCTTACTATTTATCATGTCGTAAAGTTGTTTTCCATGTTTCTCTACATATTGAAATAGTATCAAAGTATTGCCGTCTAGTGATAATGCTAAATTATTGATGAATTCATTTCTCTTTTGATTTCTAACAATAAAGTCCATCTCATCAGCATACTTCATTTTGGATACTTGTTTTGCAATTTCTTTATCATATTTTAGTACAAGTATTTTAATACGAAGTTTTGCTAATTGATCATTCTCCATTAGATCTTTTGTTTTTACAAGAGACTTGGTTGGACCAAATAGACCTTCTAATACTAATTGATGGGTTTGAGAACCATCTAATGTTCCAGTAAATCCAAATCTGTATCTACAATGAGGAAGTTTTTCTAGAATTGATGTAAGAGATTTTGCTTTGAATAAATGTGCTTCGTCGCCAATGACTACACCAAAATGTTGAAACCAAGTCTTAGGCATCTTATAGATTGATTGCCAAGTAGTGATTACCACATCATCTGTAATATTATCTTTCCAATCTTTTTTACTCGTGCCTGTAATCATACGAATATTTAATTTATTACCATAGTCATCAAAGTCCTTAGCCATTTGATAGACTAAAGATATTGTTGGTACAATGATAAGTTTTTTATGGGGATAAAATCTAGATAACATGTATATCATTAGAGACTTACCAGAACCAGTTGGTGATAGTAGTAAACACCGATTATTTCTTACGGCGTGTACAAAACCATCAATCTGATAGTCTCTGGGGGTTATCTTTAGTTTTAGTCTTTCAACAAATTGACCACACTCAAATGCTGAGAATTCATTAGATACATCAGAGTCTTGTGTATCAATAGAATAATTTCTATTCTTAGCAAAAGACTTTACTTCTTCTAGAAGCCCTTTGTAGATCTGTTGGGTATTCAGATTATAGAGATATATTTTGCCATTCCACATACGAGATTTGTATGTTGGCATGAAGCGATATCCTGGAACATAGAAAGAGAAGTGTTCGTGTATCTCTTGGGCGATACCTCTCTCACAATCAAGTCTTACAAAGACTTCATTATATTCTTTTACAACAATATCACTGACCGAAGTTTGTGAGGCGGCGCCACTCGATACTGTTTCTAATAATCCAGTTTCTTCCATTGATACCCTTCATTATTTCTTCCAAAACATCAACAATTTCTTGTTGCATAGATATTTTTAAATTCATTTCAATCATTTCAGAATCTGAATCCACATAATCATTTATATCAGCCTTCAAAATGGTTTTTAACTGGGGTTGTCTACCAATCTCAGTTAAGTCTTCAGGATTATTTAAATCACCTCTGAAGTATTCAGATAATGTTTTGGCAAGTTGTTTTTTCTTTAAAAATAGACTTTTGAGTTTAAGTCTTTCTTTATATAATATTGATAGATACTTAGCATGTAATACGGGAATATTTAAACTTTCTGTATCTAGTTCAACACTATCAATTGGAGCGTCTTTTCTCCAAGCTTCGGCAATATCTTCAATTTTCAAGATTTAAATCCTTATTCACGATTAAAAATATATTATATCACACAGACTCTATTGTGTAAAGAGTATATCTAAAAGTAACAGTGGCTTCTAGATAATCAATATCAGTAGCAGTAGTTGAGAATGTAAGTTCAGATAGAGATTCGGGAAACATATTCTGAAACTTTACACGAAGATTAGGATTATATTTACTTGATAGAATTGATAAAGTAGCATCAGATACGTTTCTCTGATTTCTGCTAAGTTGTTGAAAGTTTTTATATTGGTCAAAATTTTCTGGTGATCCTAATCCAACTAACCAATTATATATCTCTAGATAATTTATCATATCTTCGTCTACACGAAAAGTCAAGTTAAAAGGAGAGTATGTAATTTTTTCTCCAGCAAGAGGAATATCAGTAAAAGGATTGGTTTGATTAGAAGTACCAATAGATACTGGAGGTATACTAGCTGATTGTGAAAAATATGACACTGTTGGTATTCTATCTAATACCAATCTGAAACCTGTCTGTCCTAAAAAGTTTTTGTTATCAGGAGTTGCCATACAATGTATCCTTTATAATATCAACTATTTATTTATAAAAAAAGAGGGGAGCCGAAGCCCCCCTCTAGTTCTCGTTGGGTTAAACCCAATCTTATTATTACATAAGATTTGAAACGATTGCACTACGATAGTAGATATTCTTTTTCGAAAAAGAGATAGCACCATCGGCAGCGGTTGTTGCAAAAGGATTAGCGACGATGCCGTAGCGAGTCTTAAATCCAATTTTTGGCTGGAAGGTATTCTCGCCAACTGCACGAACCATCTGTAGTGGAACATATGGACAGTAGAAGAGACCAGCATCAAATGCGCTTGAACCCTTGTAACCAATGGTGTAGTACTGATCACCAGAGGCGCTTGAGAAGTATGGGTCAACATAAACGCGGACCCGACCATTTAGCACACCAGCGAAAGTGTTACCTGTATCGTCTACGTTTAGGTTGGAACTGAGTGCTGGAGTGTAATCAAGAACACCAGCCATCTGTAGGGCAGAAGCTACGTCTGAACCACAGATTAGAACGTTACCCTTACCACGCCGGGTTGACTTGGCGATTTGGTTAGCGTCGCGCTCGATCTGGAAGATTAGACCCTTGAAGCGTTCTACTGACCAGCGACCGTTTGCATCAACGTCTAGGTTGAAAGTACCAGAGGTTGTTACGTTATCCTGAGCACCTGCGGTAGCGGTATAGTTGATTGTACGAACTACTTCGCGGTTGATTTCAGCGAGGATTTCAGCAGATAGGATGTTGGATAGTTCTGTTTCTGCGTCTAGACCGTGAATAGCCTTTAGATCTTGGGCTAGTTCCATGGTGTACTCAGCTTTAAGGGCGCGAGATACAGCAGTTACAGAGACCTTCTCAACTGAGAAAGCCATTTGTTGGAATGCGTTCGTAGAACCATCGCCGAGAGCTTCTGCTTCAGCGGTGGTCATGCCAGTGCCGACGGTATACCCAGAACCTGATGCACGATCGGTTGGATCGCTACCAGATTGAGCATTATTACCACCGTCGTTAATAACACCGAGAGATGCAGTGTTACCAGAAGCAGAGGCAGAAAATGTGGTTACTGCTTCGTTATAGAGGGCTTCGTCGCCACTTTGAGTTGAGAAACGTGAACGCATCGCGAAGATTAGACCTGTTGGACCAGTCATTGGCTGGACACCGCAGACATCGTATGCGATCATATTTGGCATTGAGCGACGAACTAGTGAAATGAGGACAGGATCGAAAATATCGACTGAACCGTCACTAGCGGTAGAAGAAGAAGCGCCCATAGCATTAACTGGTGCTGCTTCGCCTAGTAGTGTTGGTGAATGATAACCGCCAGAACCAAAACCCTGCTCACGGGCAGAAATCTCTTGGTTTTCTAGTAGTTGAGCGACGACAGCACGCTTATGAGGATCCTTGATCTCACCGAGATCTGGATGTTCAAGAACTGGCTGCCACTTCTTGAGTAGTTCTTCATTTAACATTGGTATTAACTCCTTTTTAGTACCATTATTTTTATTTATTAGAAATTATTATTTCTTTACAGTTCTAGAAATAGCAGCGGCGTAGTGTGCCATGCTTCCAGTCACCTTCTTACGAACCTCTTCTTCGAGTGGTTCTTCTTCGTCAATAATAGATTCAATCTTATCTTCATCAGCGAAGTAACTTTCCTTAATCATGGAAACTTTACCACGATAGTCTTCTTCTGAAACAAACTCAACAGCAGAAGCTAAGTCATTAAACTTCTCTTTATTTGCAACAGTTAGATCTTCGGAAATTTCTGAAACGATAGAATCTTTAACAAGAACTTCAATTTTATCATTGAGTTCAACATTTTTTTCGATTTCCTTGTTAAGGTTTTCTTCTAGTTTATCTACCGTATCGGATAGATCGCCTAGAATATCTACCTTGTCTTCTGGAATATCAATATAAGATTCTTCGAAAAGTTTCTTTAGACCGCCAATAAATTCTTCAGCGATCTCGGTACGAATACCGTTTTCCATAGCTAGACGATTCTCATCGGCCCACTGTTCGACTACGTAGTCAAGATAGGAATCCATCTTTTCTACCATGTCTTCGTGATTCTTTTGAGATTCGATTAGATTATCGGTTTCAATCTTTTCTGATAGTTCGGAGAGCTTTTCATTAATTTTAGTGATTAGAGCAGCCTCAAAGATTGTGGTTGCTTTATTTTTAAACTCTTCTGAAAGATCTTCGTTGCCGAATAGAGCTTTAACATCATCTTCTAGATCGATGTCATCTCTTGTTACAGTGATTGGTTCTGAAGTTTTAATATCTTCTAAGATATCTTCTTCGTTTGTTTCAGTCTCTTCACCCATCATCTTTGAATATGCAGAATAAAGATCTTCTTTCTTCATACCATGCATTTTTGTCATCATGGCATTAATCATGCCAACCTTTGTCTTGGGTGAATTTCCTTGAGCAACAGGCTTTTTCTCTCCGGCGTCCTTATCAGCAGGACGTGAGGAGTCCTTCGTTGGTGCAGGATCTGCAACCATTGAGGGATCGCCCATTGAAGCTTTAAATTCCTGAAGATCTTCAGAGTCGTCTTCAAGAACTTCTAGATTCTCATCGGACATTTACACGCTCCTTTTTGTTTTTAAATTATTTATAAATTATCATATTTACATTAAAGTTTCTTCAGGAAATCCTCGAAGATACGCAATTTTGTTTGTTCAAGTTCGGCTTTATTGGCTTTCTTGATATCATATTGAGAACGCTCCACAAATCTTTGTGTCCACTTCCCACCTTCCATAATCCATTCAACCCCTTCCATAATACCTTGAACAAATGCATCTGGCGCGGAAGGATCTGCAACGATGTCGGCTGCGGTAGCAAGATAAAAATCTTTTTGTACCTCATTGACACCATTTTTCTGTTTAAGAGTACCCATACCTCTTGATGAAACACCAATAGTGGCACCCTCTTTGATTAAGTTTTTTATGATATTACCGTAAGGTGAATCCATAATCTTCGCTTTACCCATGAAGTTATCTCCATCTTGGTAAAGTTCTTTAATCATATGTGATACTCTTTCAAGATTAATGGTTGGTCCACTGGGATGACCTAGTTCACCAAATGCACGATTCTTCATTACATATTCTTTGTTATATCTATTTACTTCTCTTTCAAGAATATCTGTAGGATAGATACGACCATTACGGTTCTGTTTGTTGGCCTGCATAAAGATGCCTTCAATATAAAAATCTTTCTCACCATTCTCATTGGCTTCGGTCACATAACCGATGTCAAGTACTTCCGTGATGAGTTTCATATTATTCTCCTGACTTCTTATGCATTTTTAAGATAATAACGCCGTTGCCACCAGAAAGTGTAATATCTACGTTCGATGTTCTTTGTGCGTCATTAAGTTCTAATTGCATTCCACTTGCTTGATAATCATGATATCCACTACCAGCAAATACAGCGACAGTATTAGAACCTCTTTTTACGTTCCAATTATTTGTACCATCTACGCTCCACATCACTTCTGATATTACCATTTCACCAACAGTCTCACCAATAGCATTGGCTCCTTGTTTACCATTTGCTGTATTAAGTTTCAAACCATCAGTAGCAGTAGTTCTAAAAACTACATATCCAGCAGGTTTTTTATGATTATTTGTTACTGGCATCACACTGTCCTCTTTGCAAATGTAAGCATATTTTTATAGGATTTTTCATCTTTCATCATTTCACTTTCCATACGCTTACGATTATCCGGATTTAATTCCTTGAGAACAGCATTGAATGCATTAGCATCTTCTTTTGTTACCTTTACTGACTTGCCGTTCTCTAATTTAATTGTTCCTGCTTTTACTGCTTCTTCAATAAACTCAACTTCTTCTTTATACGTAGTTTTGTCGCTTACAGAAATACCCTTTTTCTTTAATGACTTCATATCGGGATATTGTTTTCTTATAGCGGCAAGTCCCGGCGAACCACCCGTTTTACTTCTTGCTATAATACTATGAATAACACTTTGAGCAGCACTCAACTCATCTTTGGCTGGTATGGTGTAAGAATTAGTTTTACTTCCAACTTTTATTTTTACCTCATAATCTTTTATTGCATCTTTTATTGCTTCTTCTTTTACAGAACCTGTCTTGAAGTCACCCTGTTTCTTATCACCTTTACGTAGAGGTGTTTTTGTAATTTTCTCTCTAAACTTAGCAAATTTTACGTCACCAGAAGTACCTTGTTTTACTACTGGTTCACCAGGATGTTCAGCACCTTTATGTTTGTTGTGTGATGTCTTAGCTACATGTTGATCTTCTGGAGCAGCTGGATGATTGCTTACTTCAACAGAGTGTAAATCAACAAACTCAATCTCACCATCAGATCTAGGCTGATATTCTAGTGCTTCTTCGTCGTCATCTGGATCGACAACATAATTGTCAGCGTCAGCTTCTTGGATCTTTCGGAGTTGTTTAATCGTTTTCATAAGAATCTTCCTCGGAACTGTATAGAGTAGATGCAATACGCATTTTCTCTGAATCTATTTTTTCGTTTGCTTTGAATGCAAGAACATCATTAATAATATCTCTAAACTTAGAAGTCTCGTTATTTTCCAAATGCCGTAAAGCATCACTTAAACTGTCTTGTGCATCCATAGTCATTCTCCTTTCATTTATTTATAATATTTATTATATTAAGTAAAATAAGGTACTTTATAACTAGTTCCACCAATATTAAACGTTAAATAACCGTTTGGATTGGCTACTATACTATCATCTGGAGTTAGTGTTCCTAATGATGTTGTTACATCGCCTGGTGTTGCTGTAATTGTAACATTGGCTGAAGAAAATTTACTAGCAATACTATTTGTTACAGTAGTAGCAAAGTTAGGATCATCTCCTAAAGCTGTTGCTAACTCATTTAGTGTATCTAGAGTGCTTGGTGCAGAATCTACTAAATTTGTAATTTCGGTTCTAACAAATGCTGTAGTAGCGATTTGAGTTGTATTGGTCGCCGCCGCTGCTGTAGGAGCTGCTGGGGTTCCTGTAAATGTTGGTGATGCTATATTTGCTTTAGTAGCAATATAAGAGTTGGTATTTGCTAAAGCGGAATTGAAGGTAGATGTACTTACTTTAGTCGCAATATAACTATTGGTATTAGCTAAATGTAATAAAGTATTAGCAGTATGCGCTGTTTCTCTTGTTTCTACAGCGGCAATATAACTATTGGTATTAGCTAATGCTGTTCTTTCAGTAACAGAAACGGTAGCAATATAAGAGTTGGTATTGGCAAGAGTTGTTTGGAATACAGTATTTGTTACATATGTGCCACCTACCGTTGATTCTGTTTGTACTTCTGTTACACTACCACCCTCTACAGTAGCGTACCAACCACTAGAGTTAGCGAAAAGAGAAGAGTTATTACCAACATATATTGTGCCGCCAGAAATATAAAGATCTCTAAATTTCTTTGAAGAAGTACCTAAGTCATAAGTTTCATCTTGATCTGGTATAATATGTTGAGTTGTAATTGTAGTAGTAAACGTATTAGGACTAGGAACAGTATTTGCTTCCCACTTACCTTTAGTGGCATTATATACTAATGTTTGACCGTCTGATGGACTTTTAACAGTATTATAGTCCACATCATCTAGACGATGTAACCAAACTTCACCAGATCCAGAAGATCCACCACTTCTACTAGATAATGCTAATCTTGTTACTTGGGCACTTATAGAATCTCTAAAGTTTTTTAAACCTTCTTCTAGTTCTTGTTTAAGAGGTTTTAGATCAACAAGTCTACCATCTGTCCCCTGCGGCCCGATTGGACCTGGGATCCCTTGTTCCCCTCTATCACCTTTATCGCCCCTG
>Ga0102963_1000670_pt1 | contig 14737 bp, 23 predicted proteins | sample SalPon2_C_H2O_MG_2_FD_84522 | JGI IMG/M metagenome (GOLD analysis project Ga0102963, IMG submission 84522) | Salt pond water microbial communities from South San Francisco under conditions of wetland restoration - Salt Pond MetaG SF2_C_H2O_MG | ecosystem: Environmental > Aquatic > Non-marine... | reverse complement strand
GTGCGCTCCTAAATGGGAGGTTCTCTGGAGAGGACCCGATTATTTTTAGCGACTCACGCATGTTCCAACGCCATTTCGCATCGTTTTGCGTCGATTATCTCTGACGATGCCGCAACAGCTAACGCCTGCCATGCGTGAGACTTGAGGCCGAGTCGCTTTGCATTCGCCCTTGTTTCTTCTTCCGACCATCCCATTGCCTCAATCATCTTGCGACGAATTACCGCGTCGTTCGACTTCTCCCCCGGTGCGATCTGCTTCTTCACTTCGTGCCGCTTGATAAGCCTGTAGCGAATGCCATGTGACTCGCACAGCTGCACCATGCGCCCGATCCATACCACAGTGTCGAACGTCGTCTGTCCTACTCTCGCGCCATAGCTCGACACCATCTCGATGGCGACAGATGCGCCATGCTCGAGGTGGTAACGCGTTATGTTCTTCAACATCTGCCTGTTGTCGATCACTCCCGCCTGAGCCGGTCCTGCATCTCTCCAATCCGCTCCAATCATAGCGTATCCTGATTCTGTTGTCCCCGGGTCGATTCCTAAGATCATTACAAACAATGCGCCAATCCCTGACTGTTTGCAAAAAGACTGCTTCGACGACTCAATTCTTGCCGTCTCTTATTGTCACATTTCTGGTGTCACATTTGTCACGTGTCACATTGCGAAAACAAAAACTCTGAAAAATCAAATTGTAATTGATGCCCTGCATTATGGTAAATAATCTTTATTATAATAATAATATAATAATAATGATATAGTACTATGTCTGGGACTTTGTGACTATAAGCACGTGACAAATGTGACAATGTGACAATAAGGATTCTGTCACGTCAGCAAATGGGACACTAAGCAGTCGATTTCGCATCATTTGAGCCGATCCAAAACAGCCTTTCCGATGCCCGGATTGCGTCCTCCTCTTTCACTTTTCGCATTTCGATCTCCGGCATCTTTGCAAGTTTAAGGTCAAACGCGCCCCGGGATAGATGCGCCGATCTCAATGCGCTCCGCAAAAGCAAACCCTTGTCGCCTGCCTCTTTCACCATCTGCACCCATTTATCTTGCTTGCTCATTTGCTCTTTTGTTTTTTCCAGCAATAGCGGAAAAAGAAGTTCTCGCTGCCTATCCGCGAACCACTTAACAAATCCACAGGCCCGGACAGCGTCCTCTTGCATCAAAGGCTTAGAGAAGGGGTTATCGTAATTCTCTGCCATATGCAGCACTATCGCGAGCCTGTAGGCGTTTTCCGCGTATCTGTTGTGAAACGACGCCAGCGACTCGATTGGCTCCTCCCGGCTCGCCTTCGCGCATAGATTGTAGTAGCTTTTCATCGCATCCGTGAAGCTCGAGGTTTGCGGAATCTTGCCGAGCTGCTCAGGCACAGGCTTTGCTCTGTAAGCGGAAAATAGGTGTTCGATTATTTCAGCCCACAGATTATGAGCTTTTGCATCGAAATCAATGCCCTCCGGCCAATCCTGGACTTCCGCCTCTGAATCGTGCATAAGGAATCGAGCCAGAAACCCTCCCTCAATCTTGTTTGAATCCTCAAGGATCGAAAGGAAAGCATGGGGCTGAGTCATCCACGATATGCCTAGCGTGGCCCCAATCAAACTGTGAGACTCGCTCTTTCGGTCGTAGCTGACCGCATCGCCCGAATACAGATCGCACCAGGTCCCGTCGTCATTCGTCCCTCTTTGGCTCGAATACCGGCCAGACATATTCTGGAACTGCTGCGACGCCTCTGCGCTCATCGAGAGAACAGTAGGATGCGAATTTCGCCCCAAATAACCTAGCATCGTTTCCGTCGTCGTATCGCTTACAACCACCTTTTCTGGCGTGAGTAGTTTCTCAAGTTTTGACTTCTCTTCATGCAGTGACTCTGGATTCCCTCCCTCGTCGAGTAGGTCTTTGATTTCATTCTCTAGCTCATCCAATCGCTTTTGCGCGACCGGTGCGTAAACGTTCTTGCGCCTCTCATCTGCCTCTGCCGCTGCCTCTATGAGAGGTTTCATCACAGTTCGCTGCGTCCTTCCCTTCCCGGTCCCTGACTTCGCCAATGTCAAAATATACAGATTGCAATGCGAAACCATTCCCGGGAGTGAATCGACGACGACAGAGTTTCCTACGGCAGTTGAAATAGCCGAGAAGCAGCAAGCAGCGACTATCGACTCTGGAACTCCGTTCAATTCTGCGACGTTTTTGACAAAGCCTTGCATGTTTGAAGGAAGATGAATCGTTGGAAAGGGAATAAGCTCCTGCTCCAATTCCATTACTGCCCGGGCTTCTTGAGATGCTGAATCCTGCTCACATTTGGTCACGATTGAGTTTTTCGATTGTAGCTTTGATCCGTAACCATTAGACGATAACTCCTTCGCCGCTGCGCTAAAATCTCCGCCGTGATTCATAACAGCATAAAGCGCTCCTGCTGTATATGCCTTGTCAGTGTCAAAATCTACTGTTGAGCTGTGGCTGTAAAAGCTCCAAACATCCATTTTGGAATCTGGAGGATTGATAACGCCCGAAGTGCCGCTATCCTTCCCGGGTCGAGTCCATTTCAGCCGGTCGTGACTGCAAGGCGTCCACCCGCCCGACAATAGAAGGCTCTCAAACGTCTCCTGCGTGGCTTGATTGCTGAAATCGTCCAGCGGTGTATCGCCGGTTGCCGATTGATCGGCTGGTGGTGACAGGTCTATAATACGGTCACTTTTTGGCGCAGGCTTTGCTTCCACTATCAACGGCGTTGCTGCTTCCTTGTAAATCGCGCCCGGGTCCCAAGAAAGAAAGCAAGCTCGATCTGCGCCTTTGCATTTTACGTCAATTTCGACTCCAAACGTCTCAAATACATGCTTCTGAGCCGTGTAAAATATATCGGCAGCGTCAGCGTTGGCGTCTGATATTGCAAAGATAGCCTTTACGCCCTCCCCAGACGGCGAAAGAAACGCAAGGTGACAATGATTGTCATTCCCCATATCAGTCCGAAGCGTTTCGGCCCTTTCAATGCTAAGGCCATCGACATCCACGCAGATCAACGGCCTTGGAGTATGCGGTGCTGTCTTGGTCCGGTGCGGCGTCGAAAAAAGAGATTGCGGAGTTATTGCGGGGAGTCGTTTTTTCAATTCTCCGCGTTTGCCTTTGTCCTCCTCCCTCCTGATTTCCTCGATTAGCTTGTAATGTTTTCCTTTCGTCACATCCTCCCAGACTTGGCGAAGTGTAGTCTGGTCCGGCAAGTCGTCGGTAGAAAATACTGTTCTAAATTGGCTAAATGTAATCATTCTATTTTTGTTCATAAAAATTCCCCATAGCAAACGGATCGCTGCTATGGGGAATTATTTTTGTTTATCTTTCGAGTTTGTAGCGAGTCCGAATGTGAAACAGCGGGACTGGCGGCATCTTGCGCCATTCGATGTCTGATCCCCACCTGGATAGATGCCCCTCTTGAATCTTCGAATTGCTCCTATCCCGGCGAGCGATTGCAAAAGCAACGGCGGAATCGGCGTCTACCGCTCCAATTCCGAGGACTTGTTGCAGCATTTCAGAGGCTAGTTTTTCCGGTTTCATTCTGCGCCCTCCATTTTTCGCCAAGAATCCCACAACTTCCCGGCTCGCTCAAGCGAAGCGAGGTCGCCGCGCTCAATGTTGTCGGTAAGATCACGGAAAAGCTCCGATTCGTTGTAGATTTCAGTCTCCCGCAAAAATGCAGCGATTCTGTGCGCGTCAATCTCGGCAATTTCAAGGCAGACATTCCTGCCAATCGCCGCATAAGCGAGTTTGTATCCTAATTTCATTTGTATTTTTCTCTCTGTTGTTTTTCTTCATCGTCAAAAAGGAAAAGCATGGCATCTGCCTCTGTTTCAATTCCTACTCTGTAAATGTCCTCCATCACCTGCTCGAGTCCCGCCAAGTATTCATTCGGAATATTGCTGCGCGTAATTTCCCGATAAAGAAGAATGCGAGCAAGCCTCAATCCTTCGTCTTGAATGTCTTGAATCCCGTTTTTTTGTGATTCTGTCATATTGCCCTCCTTACGCCAAGAATCTTAGACTTGTAAAACGAAAGATCGGTAAGCTGAACCGGCTTCGATCTAGTCGGGCGATGGATACATTGACCGTTTCCGAGATAGATCAAAACGTGACCACTTTTCCCGCCCTTGCTTCCGCGCCAGGTCACAATGACATCTCCCGGTTTCATGGCCGATTTGCTGACTACCCTCCCCCATTCTAGCCAATTCCGCGCCATCGAGGAATACAGCGGCCTGCCTCCACCGGCAGAAAAAACGACTTGGCTAACCCAGTTAGCGCATTGGCAAGATTGCCCTTTTCGAAAGTGCTTACCGTTCCAGAGTTTAGCTGTTTTCACAATTTGAGCTGGCAATACGCCGGATTGCAAAATTGGACGGAATGCCCTTTTTTCTTGAGAGTTGCCTGTAACAAACACAAGCAAAGTTAGTGCAATGATTCTTTTCATATTCAGTTTTTACGTTTCAATGGCCTTAGGCCAGCGGAGACTATACCGCTTTTTTCAAAACGTCCAATTTTTTCTATTTGAAAAAAAATAGTAGACAAGAACCGATTGCGGTTTTAGTCTCCGTCGATGGACAAGAAAAAATGTAAAACATGCGATGGCGTTTTTGAAGCGTCGTCGGTTGTTTTTGAGATATGCGAAACTGATTTCGTTTTCACGCAATCGCATTGCGATGATTGCATCGACAGATTAGAGGAAAAAAGCTACAGCTGCACTCGCATCAAATTGGAAGATTTACTGGAGGCGATCAATGAAAGTCTCTGATGCCTTTTCCGGCTTTCTTGAAGCCGAGGACATTCCAGACGGCAAAGAAATTGAGGTCGAGATCGAAAGTGTTCGTATGGGAACGCGCAAAGACTTGGGCCGGGACGGTCGCCCGATTGAGAATCCGCTGATGAAAATTAAAGGCGTTAAAAAGGAGATGGTCCTTAATAAAACGAACGCCAGGACCATTCGCCGACATCACGGCAACGAAATGGATGAGTGGCCTGGTAAAAAGATCACGCTGTTTCGGGCGACATGCGATGCGTTTGGCAAAAAGAATGTCCCTTGTATTCGAGTAAAAGGAAAAACACTATGAAAATAATCGTAAATAAATCAGAACTTGCTGCTGCCTTGAAAGCAGCCGGTAAAACTTTCGCCTCCCACGGGAATATCCCCGTTTTGTCGAACGTTAAAATCTCTGCTTTAAGCGCAGGCGATAGTTTTTTCATTGAATCCACCAATCTGGATCAATACACGTCTATAACGCTTGATGCTGATGTCGTCGAGAAAGGCGAAGTTTTAGCTCCGTTTCGCAGATTCAATTCGATTATCGCAAACTTGGAAGGCGAGACTGTAGAACTTGAATCTGATGACTCAAAAACACAAATCAGAGCCGGGCGTTTTAGGGCATCTGTTGAAGGCGTGGATGTTGCAGATTGGCCGGAATGTTCAATGCGTTGTAAACACACTTACAGGATTGACTCAACCAAACTTTCTGATGCGATTAAAAACGTCATTGGTTGCGCTTCCAGCGATGAGTCACGGTATATTCTCAATGGTGTATTTGTGCAGTGTGTCGATTCCGTAGTTAGTATCGTCGCCACAGATGGACGACAACTTGCCGCGCATTCGTTTGATGCAGATTGGAGCGATTTTGATTTGGTGATTCCTACACTGGCCGCTGACGCTATTCTTGATGCGTGTCGATGTGACGATGCTGTTGAGTTTTCCTTTGGAGAGGATGCTGTCGGAATAACGACCAACTCCACAGAAATTTGGTCGAAAGTAATCGCAGGCAAATTTCCTGAGTGGCGCAGAGTGATGCCGGATGAGTCGGCCATGAAAACTTTTCCCGCTCCGCACAAAAAACTCCTCGGCATTCTTCGTCGAGTCGGATTGATTGCCGATCCCCGGATCGGATGCGTTCGGCTCGACGGGAGTGCTGATGGAATTACAGTCTCTGCCTCGAACGCAGGAGAGTCAGCGTCGGAAAAGCTAGATTGCGAGTCGCCCGAGTTTGGCGTTTCTGTAAATCACGATTTCTTGGCTAAGATGCTTGCGACCATCGACGGGGAATCGGTCGATATTAAAGTGGGCGAGGACGAATCGCCAGTTTTGATCGAATCAGATGGCCTCAAATATATTATCATGCCGATGCGTAAATAAAGATGGCAATTCTTAAAGAAACCATTTACAAGGCGCATGATGTCGCTGACAATGCAGAGCGTCGATACGGCCAATACGCATCACTTCACGAAGTCATGGGGATTCTGGAGGAGGAATTTCTCGAGGCTAAGCAGTCGCTCCACAAGAGCGATTGGGCTGAATTGAGATGTGAGCTGATCGACATTGCAGCGGTTTGCTTGCGAGCCGCTAGTGAAAAAACAATTCGTGAAAATAAAAATCAGATATGAAAACCAAAATGAAAACAAAAGTGCTAGATGAAGCGCACGGGGATAATTGGAGTCTTTACAATGCCGATTGCGTATCCTTTGCGGAAGGATTACCCGACGACAGTATAGACCTTTCGATTTACTCGCCACCGTTCGCGAATCTTTACGTTTACGGGGATTCCGTGGCTGACATGGGAAACTGCGCCGATGACGCGCAATTCTTTGACCAATACAGGTTTATGATTGCCGAAAAGCTGCGAATTACTAAACCTGGCAGATTATCGTGTGTTCATTGCATGGACTTGCCGTCGAGCAAAACCATGCACGGATACATAGGCCGACGCGACTTTTCTGGGGAAATCATCCGAGCGCATATTGAGGAAGGATGGATTTACCATTGCAGAGTCACTGTATGGAAAGATCCTGTCGTTGAAATGCAGCGAACAAAAGCACTAGGGCTTTTGCATAAGCAAATAAAAAAGGACTCATGCCGCAGCCGCATGGGGAATCCAGATTATCTGCTTGTCTTTTACAAGCCGGGAGATAACGGCGATCCAGTAACGCATACAGCCGAAGACTTCCCGGTGGACCAGTGGCAGCAATGGGCAAGCCCTGTCTGGATGGACATCAATCAAACTAATGTGCTGAGCAAGAAAGGCGCGAGAGATGAGAAGGATGAGAAACACATATGCCCTCTGCAGCTCGACTTTATTCACAGGTGTCTAGTGATGTGGTCAAATGAAGGTGATACTGTATTTTCGCCGTTTACGGGAATCGGATCAGAAGGGTATATGGCATTGAAACATGGAAGAAGGTTTATAGGAACAGAGCTAAAACCGTCGTATTTCCATCAGGCATCACAAAACCTCAAGGCTGCAGAATCAGAAGGAAAGGGGTTGTTTTGAAATCGTCATATAAAGATTTGCTTATCCACAAGAAAGAAGCTGGAATTACGAGTCGTGACAAAGTGGAATGCAATCCGCATCCAAACGCAAAGCCCCATCAGGCCGATTGCCTGCGAAAGCTACTTAAGACCGGAAGGGGTGCTGCCTTTTTAGACACAGGGCTTGGCAAGACGTTTCTGCAGCTCGATTGGGCTAGGCACGTCCCGGGTGATGTGTTGATTCTCGCCCCGCTTGCCGTAGCGCAGCAGACTGTTGAAGAGGCTGGTAATTTACTCGACATGAATATTCACCATTCGCGCAATGGTGACGTGAAGGAGAGAATCACGATCACAAACTACGAGCGAGCGCATCTTTTTGACGTTTCGCGATTCAATGCAGTAGTTCTTGACGAAAGCTCAATTCTTAAAGGGCAGACATCTAAGATGAGGAAGTGGATGACCGAGGCGTTTGATCATACGCCGTGGAAGCTGGCATGCACAGCGACGCCTGCGCCGAATGATTACACCGAGTTGGGCAATCACTCGCGTTTTTTAAATGTGATGAGCGCACAAGAGATGCTGACTAGGTGGTTTATCCACGATTCCGCAAACACGGCAGACTGGAGGCTGAAAGGCCATGCGGTCAAAGACTTTTGGCAGTGGGTGGGAAGTTGGTCATGTTGCGTTTTTAAGCCGTCCGATTTAGGCCATAGCGACGACGGTTATGATTTGCCAAATTTGAACATAGAAACTCATATGCACGAATCGCCGCTTTTTACGGAATCGCCAGATATGCTATTCGACATGCCCAGCGTGGCCGCTACTGATTTGCATAAGACGAGGCGAGCCACAATAGGCGAAAGATGCAAAAGCGTTGCGGATATGGTCAACGACTCAGCTGAACCGTGGATAGTTTGGTGCGAATCTAACGATGAGAGCGCGATGCTGTCGAGGCTGATACCCGACGCTGTTGAGGTCAAAGGCTCAATGACTATCGAACAAAAGGAGTCAAGACTGGATTCTTTCTCTCAAGGAAACGCTAGGGTGTTGATTTCCAAGCCTAAGATTTGCGGATTCGGCATGAACTGGCAGCATTGCAGAAACATGGCTTTTGCTTCCATCTCCTACAGTTATGAGTCATTTTACCAGGCTATTCGCAGATCGTGGAGATTTGGACAAACGCAGGAGGTCAATGTTCACGTATGCATTTCTGATGCAGAGCTACCCGTCTGGCGCAGGGTGAAAAGGAAAGCGACGGACCACGATACAATGAAAAAAGAGATGCGATTTGCAGTTGGTGAAACCCAAAGCCATGAAGTAAAGCTGGACTACAATCCGAAAATGGAAGCGACACTTCCTGCCTGGCTTTGATTGCATCTAATACCAATGCGTTCCAGCAAGTAGTATTCCCAACTGAAAATAAGAAAGGTTTAATCAACGAGGCTGAGAATGTGCAAAAGGGATTATTTATGAAATTTGAATTTACAACAATTGAATTAAAAGAGAACAATTTCGGCAAAAATGATTTACTAATATCTAAAGTGAAAGTAATGGACGACAATGGTAAATATATAAAATTTGCGAGAATCAATGAAGCATTGTTAAAAGCAGTAAAGGAATCAAAGTATATTACTATAAGGAATGAGCATGATTGACAAAGCGTTTACTCTCGCCGCTTACATCGAGGCAAAAGCGAAATTTCACCCCACAAGCCCAATTACAAAGTAAAATAATATGAATGCGAACCCCCTACCTCCGATAGAAAGCGTTCTTGACGTTTTAAAATACGATCCCGATACGGGAATATTCACTTGGAGAACAAATGAGAAGGTTTACAAAAGAGTGCGTGGAAAAGTGGCAGGCACATTAGATATAAGCGGCCATCGCCAAATACGTATTAAGGGCATTAGATATTTCGCTCACAGACTAGCTTGGCTTATTTCCGAGGGTGAAGATCCAGGAAGCCTAGAAATTGACCACATTAACGGCCTCAGGGACGACAACCGTCGCGAAAATCTGCGCGTTGTTACGCGTTCAGAGAATCAACACAACCGGAGGAGCGCAAGGGGGTACTCTTTTCACAAGCGACACAAAAAATGGATTGCTCGAATCAAGCTGAACGGTAAGAATCGACATATCGGATACTATTCAACCAAGGAAGAAGCAAGAGCGGCCTACCTCGAGGCGAAAGCAAAACTCCACCCAACAAGCCCAATCACAAAGTGAAACAATTATGACACCAAACGAATACCATAAAAATCTAGTCTGCAATCGCGAGGATATTTTCGCAGACGACAGTTACCTTTCCAAATCTGTATTGTGGGAGCTGAAATCATCCAGCCTCTACCGGTGGAGATTTGCTCCAAAGGTTTTTACCGGATCGCCAGCAGCGAGCTGGGGCAGTATGGTTGATGCAGAATTGACGGAGCCGGGAGGTTGCGAATCAATCGTTGCCGTTTGTCCGTTTGACTCGTTCCGGTCGAAAGACGCCCGGGAATGGCGAGATGAGCAGGCTGATGCAGGATTGGTCGTCGTGAAGCAGTCTGAGGTAGATGAGGCGAAGATCGCTGCAAACAAAATCCGATTGGATCGAAACGCGGCAGATTTGCTCGATCAATCAGAGGGCCAAGTGATTCTGACCTCGAGAATCAAAGACGTGAACGTGAAGTGCATGATTGATCTGGTCCCAGAGGATCGCGACTACCTCGTTGACATTAAAACGACGGGCGACTTTTCCCCGTCAGGAATCAGCAAAAAGATCGCGCAATTCGGCTACCACGCTCAAGCTGCATGGTATCTCAAAATCTGGAACAATGAGAATCCAGACGACCAGCGCAGCCGTTTCCGCTTCATCTGGCAGTCGAGCGAATCGCCCTACGAAGTCGCTGTCACAGAGCTGCCAGCGATGGACATCGCAGCAGGCGAGGATTGGTGCGCTCACCAACTGGACCGATTGACCTACGCCGCGAAAACCGAATCATGGGGCAACATCTTCAACGACAAGGTAGCCGTGATCGGTAGACCTGGATGGGCCGATGCACAGGATGAGGCAGAGATGGAAGGTTTCACAAATGCACCCGAATAGAAATCTTTCGATTTTTCATCGAAAAAGCTCTAAAAAGGAGCCTGATTTTCTTCGGCTGAGTCTACGCAGTTGCAAGTTACTTTTGGGCAGGCCCGATTTGAAGTCATTTGACGAAATCACAAACAAAGATAAAAAACTTTTACAGAGACGGGTTAATGCGTATGCCGAGATCGAAGAACCACATCTCGACCTTCCAGACGTAAAACCGCAAATCACGATGTCCTGGTATTTACTCAGCGAAATCATTGGCAGACCAATATTAAACATTTCGCAAGTAAAGCGTTCGGATCGGAATTTTTTAGCCAGAGAGATAAAAGAATTAAACGGCGAAAGTGATTTTCAGATTACACTGACAGAATCGGCATCGAAAGAAATACACGTTGTTGGAGGTAAGCTGCCGTCTATCGAACAATTTCCAAATACAAAAGGGGTTGAATATGCCCTAACGATAAAATAACATACAAAAATATGAGTAAGCTAATCAAAGCAAAAATCGACGTAACTAAAATCGACAAAACCAAACTGTTCCAAGGTGCGAAAGGCACGTATCTGGATGTCGATATTTGGATTGACGAAAACGAGCCGGAGGCGTGGAAGCAGGTTTCCGTCGTCCAGTCGCAATCGGCAGAGGATCGAGAGGCTGGATTGCCTAAGAATTATATCGGAAACGGTGAGTGCAAATGGGGATGGGACAATCAGCCTGCATCTCAGCCTGCATCTCAGCCTGCGTCTCAGCCAGCACATCCAATGCAGGATGTTCCGGCCCCAGGTAATGACGAAATCCCGTTTTAGTCAGATGAAAGGCGGCTTAAACAATCTGAACATAGACGATTTGCATTGGCGAGCTGCGGAATCGCGGCTGGATAAAATCAAAATGAGGTTGTTTGAGTCGCCTCATCTCTTTTCAGTTCTGGACGATGTAATGACCAAGCTGGATTTATGGGACGAGCCTCAACCTACAGACTACGCCAGAAATCTAATTTTGCAGTCAGAATCGAAAGGGAATGAAAATGGAAGATAGCTCTATATTTGAGGCATTGCAGCGAGCCGGGGCGGATTCGGTCGACTGTGATTACGAGGACGCCCGGTTGGACGGATGGCGAACGATTGACGATCTCGCGGTGCTGGCTGATTGCGGACGAAGCACGATCACTAGACTCATGCGCTTGTCTGTCGCCGCTGGCAAGTGGGAGACGAAAAAGGTCAGACTATCTGGAGGTCGAAAGGCTGCGGCATACCGGGAAATCGAAAGGAGTAAATAATTATGAAAACATACATAATAGATTGGGGAGAAAAAGCTAACGGAGGCCGCTACGCACTCATTCAAGCAAGGTCTTTTAGAGCAGCTTGGTTGGATGCCGACTCCGTTGGAGGTCCGTTTGATATTGCGAAGTTGAAAATTCCTAGGGGCGACCCAGAACAAGGCGACCGATACATGGAGTTCGACGCGCCAAACGAGCGGTATGCTGGAGTGTCAATAGATGAATTGGAATGGCAGCAATCCTCTAATCTATGGTTTGAAGAAGATGAGCTAAATCCAGCCTAGCCATGAAGCACCACTACGGAGCCTGCCAAGGAGGGCCAGACTGTAATTGCGACGATTACGATATGGATAACAACGATAGCGAACCAACAACCGACGACTGCAAGATCGCAAGCATCGACCGCGCTCCCGCTGAAATCTTTTTGATTACGGGATGCGACGTAGACGAACTTGCGGAGGTCGATTGGAACGAGGTGACGTGGTGCGACCATCGAGCCGAAAAAGGCATCCGATATGTCCGCGAAGATTTAGTTTCTAAACCCCAAGATCGCGAGCCTACGGAGTAGGTCTCGCGCTTCGACTTGTTCGCAGATCAAAAAGGAGAAATGAACTTGCCAGTCTCTCCCTTGCGGCAAAACCACAACTCCCAATCCGATTTGCCGCTTTTGGATTGGTGGATTTCGCCAAACGCCCACCCGTTTTCATGCGCCAATTTGCGCGGAGTCTTGGCATTGTAGGGCATGTCAATTTTACAGAGTGCGCCTACGCTAATTCCCTCCGCCCGGGAGAGTGACGAATCGGCGAAACGGGAAAACGAATGAACGTGGCCCTGCACGACGCCGGTTCCGCTGCCCTTGTAAATTCCTATTGCCTGGCGAGCTGCTGCCACTCCCGCATGGTAGCCGTGAACGAATTGCAATTGTCCCAATTTCAAGACGCCGCTTCTCACGTCGTAAGGCAGCACGGTTGCCGCCTTCCAAGTCTTTTGCTGCTCGATCTCCTGCACGAGTCTCCCGCACAGATCGCGCATGTTTCCATTCGTCGAACATTTTGCCGATTGCCACAATCTCTCATCGTGATTGCCTCGCAATATGTAATCCGGGCGGTATGCGTCGAGGAACGCCATTCCCGTAATGCAATCGCGCTCCATCGACTCAGCTCGTTCTTCCGCCCCTGCGCCATTTCGCAAGGGCCGAAAATCGAACACGTCGCCGCCGTGGATTTTTACGTGAGGTTTCCACCTATCAGCGAACGACAAAAACGAATTTATCGTTTCGTCGTCCTGCTGATCGCCGTGGCTGTCGGTTCCAAATAAGAATCTTTTTATTCCCATCGCTCATTCTCCTTACTTGGTTCTTATTTTGTTCCGAAAAACTTTTTGATAACCGACTGAAATCCGTAGGACAGAACCGAGAGAATTTGCACCGATCCAAAACCAGCAACGCCGGATATACCGACAAGCAAGAAAGAGCCGCCGTATTTATCAATAGTTAAAAGTGAAAGTATAAGTCCGGCAGTGGTTCCTGTGATTAGATAGGTCAGCACTACGCGCTTTGTTACTTTCTCCGTATGATCGCCAAGCATCTTGGCGACGCTGCCGAGTGATGAGATCGCGATAATTGCCGCAAAGTATTTGATATAGCCGGAAATGGTAAATTCCGATGCCGGTAGCGTAGCAAGTGATTTCGCTGCTGCAATGATTTGATGTAGTATGTTCATAATTTAGAAGTGTTATTGTTCATTCCCTCCGCGATTTCGTGAACTGCGTTCCAACGGTTTACAAGTCCCTTCCAAAAATTCGACCTATATCCTACCTTTTCGCGCTCGTATCGCTCTCTTGAATCGCGTAGCTTTTGCAACAATAGAGAAGGCGTGTCTCGGTCTGCCTTTTCGAGCATTCCGCGAGTCTGTGGTCCCCATTTCCCGTCTCTCCTTACATTGCGCCCCATTGCTCGAAGCGCATCCTGAACGATCCGTGCGCTTGCGCCCGGGCCTCGATTAAAAGTTGAATCTAGAACGAAGAACCTCGTCCCAGGCTTGAGCTTTACCTCGTCGAGCTTTGTATATCGCAGCGTATATTCCTCGATGTATCTTGCCGCGTATGTTTCCCGTTGATCGGGTTGCATCGCTCGCAGGTCAGCAAGTGCTTCCGGGTGGTAGCGGTCATTGATCCCTGCAATCTCGTATTTTCCTCCGCCGTCGTTTTCTGGCAGTCTGTAAATTTTCAGCGTCCCGTCCGAATCTCTTCGCGCCTCAAGATTCACAATAGCTCTGCCTGCCGCGTAGTCGCTAGGCGTTTCGGCGGTGACATCTGCAATGTTTACCTGCTCAGAGCTGGAATCAATCAGGTCAGTGTCCTCGATTAGCGTATATGTGAAAACATTGCCCCAAATCTGCTTGGCCTTTTCCCATTCATCTCGCAATCGCAAGAAGTCGCGAACGCTCTTTGTTACCTGGCATCCTGCCGATGCTGCACCGATCTTGTCGTAAATGTCGCGACAAATGCCGTCGTCTGGATTTTCTGGGGCGTGAATATTCGCGCCAAAATTTCCACTGTGTAGCGTGTTTGGTTTCAGATCGTAGACTCTATCTCTGTTGCCGTCACGGTAGACGTTTACCGGTCCGCCGTCTTGACAAAGTGCGTTGTAAAGTCCTCGATGCTTTCGAAGCCGGTAGATGTTTCTGTATTGCCCCGGCTTGAGTATCATGGCCCCTCTTGGGTTAAGTAGCTTACGCCTAGTGTATCTCTCGCCCGGGTAGGTAGTAAATGGCGCGGAGATAACATGCCACTCTCCATCTTCCTGCTTCCAAAATTGCACCAATCTGCATCCGAATCGGTCAAACTCTGGGGATGCGTCCCTGATGCCTACGATGTTGAGATTGTATGACTGCGAGTTGTTTGCGAAAACATCATATCCTTTGCCTAGCACGGCCCTTGCTACGTCTGTAGCTGCGCCGAAATCCATCGACGGTGGTTTCACTATGGCGGGAGCTTCCGGCGGCTCTGTCCGATCGCTTGGAATAGGCGCAGGGTCAGGTAGTGGTGCTCGGTGAAGCGTCCGATTCCTTCCGAATAGTTCGCGCACAATTAGCCGTAGCAATGTGAGG
>Ga0102963_1000669_pt1 | contig 14759 bp, 15 predicted proteins | sample SalPon2_C_H2O_MG_2_FD_84522 | JGI IMG/M metagenome (GOLD analysis project Ga0102963, IMG submission 84522) | Salt pond water microbial communities from South San Francisco under conditions of wetland restoration - Salt Pond MetaG SF2_C_H2O_MG | ecosystem: Environmental > Aquatic > Non-marine... | reverse complement strand
ACTTTGTTCCTGCAAAAGATGGAATTAAATTTGTCGGATCTAGAAAATCAGCAAGCACTGACATGTCATCTCTGAACTCTGGTGCCACTGATTCCATCATTTTCTCACGGGCATCATTGAAATAATTTACTTCATATTTATGCCTAGCAAAATCACGCTCGATCTGTTGCTCCTGTGAGAGCTCAGAGTTAAAGTAATCTTTTACATTAGATGTGAGAACCTTAAATGTATTATATGAATCTCTAAGGCCAACTTCACTTGCAGTAAAAAGTGAATCCCATGCTTTCCCTGCATCACCTTCATTCTCACCAAGGCCAAGCATACTACGCATCATGGATTTATTATTTAATGCATTGTAAATATCTTCAGTGAAATATTCAGTGAAACCTTCTGGCACTGCCTTGGCCCATTCCCATGTTGCTTCACCAATGCTTCGCTGCTGGTTCTTTAACCAGCGTTCACGGAACTGTTCATACTCCATGTCCTCTGGAAGTGGAGCAAATTTTCCTAGTACTACATTGGCCAGTTTTGCATCTGGATCATATTCACCTAAGTCGATTGCCATATCTTAAAGTCCGTAAAGTTCTACTGAATGTCTAAGCTTTCTGTCCTTGGTCCCCATTTGCTTTTCTTCTGGACGAACATTTCTAGGATCAGAGTAATAGGCACGGTCAAACATTTCTTGTGCAATCTCTCTTTCTGGAGATCCTTTCTTAGATTTATTTACCGCATCTTTTAATGCAGAAAGTTTAGCATCCCTTGGTAAGTTGTCGGCTTGCACTAGGTCCATGACAAACATGACAGAACCTACAGTGCCAGATGTCATAAGTTTTGTAAGAGCAGAAAACACTTTTTTCTTGGCACCCATTGCCGCAAGTTTGTTTCTAACTTCTTCTTTGACTTCTTGTTTAATTTTATTTGTGACCTGCTTGCGCAAAACTGTGTCAGTCATTTTGTCTGCACTTTTTACACCAACATCTTTTGCAACAGTTCTTAACTCTTTGCCGCTTAAATCTTTTACTCGATTAAGTGCCTGTTTCTTGAAAGGAAAGCTTTCTTTTTTGATTCTAGATTTTTCAAGCATTCCTTTTCCATAATCAATAGCGGCCATTCCTGTCTGTGTGCCACCAGCACCTCCGATTATATTTTTTACTGCATTACCAGAAGTCTCTAAGTTGTCTGGCGAGATAATAGTTTTATCAGCATTCCCTCGAACTCGCCTGCCCTTACCTTTGTATTGCTGATAATCTATAGCTTGCTGGTTTTGTCTCGGCCTGTATCCACCTTCTGTAATTTCTTTTATAGCTGCTCTTGTAGCTGGCCCATCTGTATCTTCATCCCAAACACCTTTTGCAATACTGTTGCTCCTAATTGTATTGTAGGTTTCTTCTGGAGTCATTTGCTCCTCTCTCATCATATAGTAAATACCTTGCATGTCTTTTTGCCGCACTGTTGAAAGTGGGTTTAAGTTCACAAGTCCATTAGGCATATACTGATGGAGATCAGTAAATTGATTTAATTGTTCTGTTGTAAATCCACCATAAGTTCCACGAACATTTTTATATATGTCTGGAATTATTTTTTGACTGAAATTATTAGCAGCACTATCTAACCCGTCTGCAATTTCTCTCATCAAGATCACATCATCAACAGACATTTCAGATCCTCCAACCAATACTTCGTCACCTACTGCAAATGGTTCACCAGTTTCTGGATTAATTGCTTTTAACCAAGATGGATTTTCTTTGGTCATTTCATCTGTAAGTGTAATCTCTTGGCCAATTCTTTTTTCAAAAAATCTATCAATTGTGCTACCGAAATCCTGCCTTCCAGAAATCCTGTCAACATCCTTGTCTGTCAATTGCCCTGCACCCTGTGCATTTCTAGCTAACGATATCAATGCTATTGATGCAGCGGAAGGATTCTTGATGTCAATTGTGCCATCCTCATTCGTTAGTATAGCAGTGTCCAACATACTTCTAAGCTTACCCATGGCACCAACATTGCCTTTCATCTGTTCAGCGTAAGCACCAAATCCACTGTTAGCTATTCCCTCTTTAAATAATTCTCGTACTGTTTTCTTTCCACCAGCACCATCAATATTTAATTTTTGTCTATCGATAATTGCATTTCTTTGCTCTGGCGGCAGCCTCCTGCCCATCTCAGTTTGAAACAATTTATCAAGATGCTTATACATTTCTGCCTCATTCTCGTAATTCCTGTAAGGCATTTGCTCGCCAGTAATATTGTCAGTATGGTCCGCAGCTAAAGAATCAGACATCATTCCAATTACGGCAGGATTATGAACGCCTAATCCAAACTGCTTATTTACTGCCATCACTGCTTCCAAGGCTGCTGGCTTCTTTGCATCAAATCCACCAGTAGGATCATCGGAATCCATTTTCCTTACACCGTCTGCATTGACAGTATTAAGATGTTTTAAATAACTATTAGTACTCTCCTGTACCTCTTCCTTATAATTTAGGTCATTCAGCAAATATTCATTTTTCTCAAATTCTTGTTTATGTAATGCATCCTTCTGTGCATCAATTTCTTTGAGTCGATCAAATGAATACTGGGCCTGCATTCTGCCCATTAAGTTATCTATACCGCCAGCCTCCCGTGCTGCATCGTAAATGAATTTAGTAGCCTCCTTGGGATCTTCTGTCATCTTGTCCAGTTGGTCCTGTGGAATACCTTGACCCTTCAAATATTCCTGCCCCATTGGAGATTTAGCAAATTCTTCTGCTTGGTTCATCTTACCTTTACGCTCAAAGTAAGCGGACCCTATTTGTCCTATTGCCTCGCCAGCTTGCTGGTATGCTCTACCCCATGCCTCACCTGCCTGCCTCAAGGCAGAGAAGTCCTGCCTGTGTAAATTTATTTTAGAAAAATAAGGTGATGCCATTATACTACCTCCTTGCACTTACGATCCATCCATATGCGAATCCGTGCTTTTAATCTTGGTTTGTTTTTAATGAACTTGGCAAACCTTTCACCGAAGTTGAGGTAAGTTGCGCGAAACCAGAATGGACTAATGTTAAGCACCCAATATCTAAACATCACCCATCGTGGGTTGTGAACTCCATAAACCTCTCTAGCAACCCAACAGGCCAAGATGGAAGCACCTCCTATCATTCCTGCTGCACCCATTGCTCCACCAAACATGCCAGCCCTTGCAGCTTGATTTGATGCATAAACATTAGCATTGAAATTATTTAACCCAGCAGTTTGGTTTGCGATAAATTCTGCTCCTTGTGATGGATTGTAAAGAGTTGGCCCAGCACTAATTCCAGCAGCCGCATTTCCATAAAGGTTCTGCCCACTGGCAACAGATGCACCAGATGCTCGACCTGTGATTGCCATAAATGGATCTGCTGATGTAGCTTGTTCTATCCCTACCCGTTGGGCCGCAAAAGCACGATCCTGTGCAAGTCCTGCATCTGCAAGACCAAGTGCCTGTGATGCAAACATTCTACGCTCAGTCTCCCTCTGCCTACGCATTGCCTCATTGCTGGCAACTTCATCGACAACACCTGCAAAATCTCTTCCTCTACCTCTAGCACTCATTGCCATTCTAGAATCTTGCTCAACCTGTCTGCGTTCTTCATCAGACAATTGTCCACCTAGTTGTAGGTCAGATAATGCTTGCTGGGTAAGTGTGCTTCTTAGTCCACCATGATCAGAATTTTTATCTCCTAGTGCATTAAAATCATCTAATGCAGTTTTAATTCCACCTTGCGCACGATAGGCATCTGTAAGTTGCCCACCATATTTATTGGCCATTCCAATTTCTGCTCTGGTCTGCTGATCCTTTGCTCTTTCAAGCATGTCCTGCTCCAGTGCAGATGTTCCCATAAACTCACCAGTTTCATCGAATCCAGATCGTCTAGTTGTTCCATCAGAAAATGCATAATCTTGTGTGCCAGCAATAAGATCAATTGCTCCACCTTCTCTTCGCTCACCTGCTTCCCCACCTACATATTTCTTTGTGGTTGCACCTTTTACCTTATTGCCATCTGCATCATAAATACCTTCCTCTTTCAATTTTACTTGATTATTTGGGTTGCGTTGATTGTGCATACCCATCCAGTTATCAACTATTTGCGTCCTGTCCATTCCTCTCGTCCATTCCGCTGGAGTTCCATCTGCATCCCTCCCTGCTACTAATTGCTGGAGAATGGGATTTTCTGCAATCATATCCTCATAGGGGTCATCCACTACAAAACCGCCTTCTGGAGTTGCCCCATAATTAAATTCAGTGGTATACCCTTGATTATCTACATTTACTCTCTGTCCGAATAATCCTTCCTGCACAAGATCTTGTTGCATCCTTGCATAAGCAGGTCTGCCATAAGTTCGATCTGACTCTGCGTAAAACAAGTCTGGTGCAAGATCGATCTGTGCTTGCAATGCTTCACGCATTGTCTCTTCGTAGTCATTACTGACATATGTTGGTTCTCCTCCTCCTCCTCCCATTAGATTGTCCTCCTAAGTATTGATTCAAGTTTAAACCACTTGACTGGTCTGTTTTTAAGTTCTCTCATCCAACCCACATATGGCAATGGGTATGGCATACAATTTATAAAATGTGCGATGTGATCTTCCCCTACTGCAGTGCGAACAAACCATGCGTCTGGTGCAGTGACTTTCCATTGTCCAGTAGGACATCCACCATCTCGCCTAACTGCTTTTCCTATTATTAAAGATTCTGGAGTTTTAACCACATATTCGTGTTCCATGTACTGAGCAATGTCTGTACACATGTCCTGCCCTAGATCTTTATAAAGTCTTTCTACTTCTTTTAAGATGCTCATAGAAGAACCTTTCTTATGATCTTTCTCTTGTGACTGAGAGGGGAGGACGAGTGTATTGTTGAATGCCACTCACTTTCACATTTTACTGGGTAAGGAAGAACTGCATACTTTCTTTGCACCACTCCACCCATCCAAATGTCAGCATGATTAATTGTAGTTTTCTTAGCAAGATACGCAAATTTACCTGCTTGCTCTGGACTGACCATATACCCAGTTGTGCCTCTAGGTGGGCCTCCTTTACCAACTTTGTATGTTGACTTTACATTTTCCCAGTTTTTTTCTGGCTGGCACATTTCAAGCATGTCTCCAGTTGGTAATCCATAAAATGGAGATTGTATAACTGCATCATGTTCTAGGATTACAAAATGCTCATCACCATCTGCACACATTTCCCAAAGTTTATAGTGCGAACTAAAGCAACCTTTGAGTCCATCACTTGCCCTATCAATAAATGTTAGTGGTAACTTGTCCCACTCACCTGCTTGAACTCCATCAAACAATTCAACATCGACTCCCCATCTTCTGCCAGACTCCAAGCATCGATGTGCTAGTAAAACTGAGATCGGATCAACTATGTATATGCAAAATGTTTTCATATTTTGATTACAAATTGATTTTCCTTAATCTCTATTTCTAGATTTTGTTCTTTCACAAATTCATCTACCGCAGGTTTTGGGCCTCCATCTCCATCACTCCCAAATCCTGTTTTTGGTTTATTTGACCAGAGTGCATAATCATCACCACACAAGTACCCTCCTTTTTTTATTAAAGGATAGTAAAACTCTAAATCTTTTTTTACTGCATGATAATTATGATTTCCATCAATGTATACCCAATCAAAATATTGATTTGCAAAAGCTACATCTACTGAAAAAGATCTGTGCATATCCACATTATCTAATGAGCCAAATTCTAATAATACTTGCTCATACACCTTCTCCATTTTTTCTTGGTCAATGCTATAACAACGCTCGATCACATCTTGGCTTTTCCAAGGATCAATTAAATGTAATTTAGCAGGTTTACATTTTAAAATTTGACGAGACAGGTTACCCTTCCAGACACCTATTTCTGCACACACATCTCCCTCCTTGATGTATTTCAATGCATAGGCATTTTGTAGGTCATTCATATACGAAACACCTCGTAATCCCTCTGATAAAATTTACTAACCTCTGTCATCTCACTTGAACTTAAAGAAACTTTCTTAGAAATATTATTAATTACTGGTATTTCTTTGTTAAGCGTAATGTTTAATTCATTTAACATTAAAGAAATTTCTTCCTCTAAATGTTCGATATTAATTAAATAGTCTGCATGAACTTCATCATCTTTATAAATCCAACGATGTTGTGGACTCCAGCCTTGATGCTTTAGTTTTCCTACTTTTAAAAGTTCAATGCATTCCGACACGCTCGCATTTTTTAGTAACTCATAATCTGGATGTGGATTACTTGCTCCATGCCAATATGAGTTATATGTTCTAGCATAGTTATAGCATGAGTTAAATCTTACGATTGGATCTCTGTATATGCAAAAAGTGGTCATTGGTTCCACTTCTTCCAACCATGCTTCGCAATGGCACTCATTTTCCATATCAAAAAATTTGATAATAGAAGTACCAGCATTCTTTGGAATGTGTACAAAGCGTAAACCTAGATCTCGATTATATGGCATACTTTTTCAAAAAGTTGTATCTGGTGTATTCAAGAAATTCTTGAAACCTTGGTGCTAGTGCCTTGGCAGAATCTGTAGTGGACAACCTGTGAGTGATTGCAGATTGATTTGGGTAATGCACTAAATGCATTGGTAATGTCTTATCCTCAAACAATTCATCATGCTCAAGATGATGTTTAGATCTTGTTAGATATTCATTAATATCTTGAATTTGTAAATCATTCCAGATGCTAAAAATAGATAAAAAGGATTCATCGCAATAACATGGCTCGCTAAACCAGAAGTCTAACAATCTCACAAAATTATACTTAGGATCAGAAATGTATTTTGTTGGAAATGCATGAAGACTGGAATTTCCCCACCAAGGCATTGCTTTAATTTTTTCCTCTACCCCAGTAATGCCATGCTCACGATTTAATCTACCCACAACATCTTTGTCTGGATTATGATTAAGATCCTTCATCATATGCTCAAAGATCTCCCATGCGTTGCCAGTCGGACAAAGAAGTATGTTGTCTTGTAGATTTTCTAAAAGCTCAAATGAGCCACCTTCTCCGACCCCAAATAGGTCAGCATCAAGTCCACAAACAACATCATAATTCCACAACTCATCATCCCACCAGAATTGTGTTTTAATAGTTGTATTAAAATCATTATCTTCCCTTTTCCACTCTGGATGTATTTCACCCAATGGTTGGTATTGTATCACTTTGACTTTTGGGAAAAACTTGAACAAATCCTGCAAGATCTCCATCAGATTGTGGGTTGCATAAACCCTCACATCATATCTATCCAAGTCAGTAGATGCATATAGACTTAAAACTGCAAGATATGCAGAATAAGCGTAGACAGGATGATGTAAGGCGGCCTGTGTAAATACAATTTTTTTGGAATGCGATTCACTTTGAACAAGAGACTCTGGTACATAAATTTCTCTAGCACCTTTCCAGAATGCAAGTTTTGGTGCATCACCTTCTAAATTTTCAAATTCAACTTTCATATCTGACCTTGTGTATGAAATCTTTAATTGGAGCAGGTAAACATGGATACAATGTTCTATAAAGTGACTCGTACCCTTTTTTTAATCCATCATCTGCATTTTGATATGTTTCTGGAATTGAATGAAAGTGATAAGACTTTGCATTCGTGTATGTATGAGTAGGATCTTTTACATGTATGCTTTCGTTTACCCACTCTTTAACAAATCTACAAAAACCAAAATTATGAGTTTTATCAAACACCCCTGTATCCATGTATTCAAAAAACCAAATCATTCCCTGTTGCTCGTAGAATGATGATCTAGTCATATAGATATCTCTCCATATCTGTGCGACATACTGATCATTTGCCCACAAATAACCTGCGTTAAACGCGCCATACTTTTTGTTTTGTTCAAGTGTATTTGTGGGATGATAATGAGGGGATAAGATTACATCATAATTATTACTTAAATCAGTGTGGACTGGTTTAGATAATATAATGTCAGCATCTAAAAATAAACTATTGCCAGACTCAATAACTGCCCATTCTAGGCAATCCATCTTCAAGTAAATTTTGGCCGCTGAATGAAATGAGTTTTCTAAATTTATTCCTTTAACTTTTTCAGTCGCTCTTGCTAAACCTTCTGGATCAGCAGAAAGATTGAATCTTAAATTTTTCCATCCAAATGTCTCGATGTAGGATTTCGTTTGCGAATCACAAAGTATGTAGACAGGTTCACTGTAAATCTGGCGAATACTGAATAAAAGGACTGCAAGTTCTTTCATGCATTCTTTCGTAGCAACTACACTAAAACTACTCAGATTCATAATCCATACCCATACCCACAAGTAATGTCATTTGCCACTACCAGTGGCGCACCTAAGTTGTAAGGATGGTCTGTTGCTAATTTATCTTGAAATCCCCATTTGTGGGCAAGGTAACCTTCAAGCGTTTGCCTGTCACCTGTACAGGTAGGGTATGCTAAAAACACTAATTCACTAAGTCTAAAGTTTCCTTCTCCTATACGAACAAAATTAGATAGTAGACTTCCAGATAATAAATTTAATTGTATGTCTTCTCTTACTCCATTTACAAATATGCTAGTTGATTCGCTAGTCTGTAAACATGCTATCACATTTGGTTCACTATCAATAGATGCTGATGATATACCAGAACCAACTTCGTGGTAAATTGTACCATTATCAATTTTGATTTTTGGTTGATGTGATGCATCAGTTGCATCGTTTTGCAAAATCACACCATCATCGATATCTTGCACAACAAACACACAAAGATGTTGTCCAGTTGCATGGATCGTATTGGATGGGTTTTGATTATCTAGGTATCCAAATGAATTTGGAAACTCGACATGGTTTTCAACATAAAGAGATCCATATGGATTGCTAGATGTTAAATGATTTCCTTCTCCAGATAAGTCCAGCCATGAACTTACATTTGCACCATTGAGTATAAAATTTTTAGTAAAAAAAGAATCTATCCAAATATTTGTTTTAATTCTTCTTGGGTCCCACAATGTAGATCTTTCTAATCTTTGGATTCTTTCTTCTGCAACATTATCAATGTAATCCAAATTATTCCACCCAGTGATACCATCACCAATTTTTAATCTTCTATTAGATGTATCAAATCCTAACTCACCTTCTAATAGTATTGTATTATTGCTTGTAAAAGTCTCAGAAGGTTCGTACCTAATTTGACTTGGCACATCCACATCCACATCCACACTATTAGTTACAGATGTTGCAAAACTAGATGGAATAAATTCAGCACCAACAGGAGGTACTTCAACAGAAACAGTTGTTTTCGCATTACCCATTTCTGAAATTAGCTAATGCTTTGCCTGCATGGACAAATGCTTCCATGCTAACAGACTTCACCTTTAAATGCCCCCCAGTGTTGTTGACCTCTACAGATGCCGAATAACCTCGCTGGCGAGTGCTAAACCTGCTCAGATTATTTAATGAATCCTCTTCCGCATATGACTCCTTGCAAAGAGTTGTGGAGTCTGGAGACTTAGTAAAAGTTCTTATTGTTAAGGCAGATCCTTCTTCCGCTGAATAACTAATAGTTCCACGAACGAATTTTTTAACATCCTTAGTAGACATCATGTAATCTCTGGTGCTAACTTTTGCTAATATAGAATTTCCATCATCAGTTGCACCTGTTTCGTATTTGTAAACTTTTTTGTCGCTTAAAAGATATAGCTGATTGTCTATGGAATTGATGTCTCTGATTGCAAAAAACTCATCCTCAAAAGTATCAATTGATACCCATGTGGAGTTTAACGAGTCGTAAATCGCAATGGCATTTAATTCGCTGGAACCATCGATAGGCAGACAGAAATACACTTTGTTTTTATGGTAGTAGACAATAGACTTTCGAATGTATTCCAGATTCACTCTTTCCATAAATGGAGTGATTGGTTTGCTTAGTGGTTCTTGGTCTAAAGTTACTTTTGAAATTGCAATTCCAAGGCCTTTTGCAGGATCACTGGAAGGCACTAAAACTTGGATATTACCCTCAGATGATACAAAGTAGGTATAAGATCCATTCTGGGTAAATGCCCTATGCCCTGCCACTCCATACTGGCGAGTGATCTCGTAGTTTGTTGAACTAGTACCTAGGGCATGTGTGTTATTTATTAGATGAATGCTATTTTTGCATAGGACCAAAATTTGGTTTTCTACGAAACTAGAAAATCCCATTATTACATCAGCAGTTCCCTTGTTACAAAAGTATGTATTAAGATTAATAAATTCGTTTAGCTCAAAAACATCTGAAAAAGCAACTGTGGTTGGTGAGTCCTCGTAGTAAGGAACAACCAAGCGATTAGAAAAGTAATATCCAAATGGAGCATTAGGGCAGACAAAGTCAACTGAAGTATCTGATGATGTTGGAGGTAAATCTATCACCCCTTGCCCACTAACATTACCATCAAATGTCCTAGGTCTATTGTCTTTGCAAAATAAAATGATTTGATCGAAAACTTGCAGACCAAAAACTTCGTCATCGTCTCCATATGGATCTGAAAATTGTTCGTTTATTTGCGATTGAGTTTCCCATCTGTAATCAATTTCGTCCCACTTGTCTGCATTCTGTTCATACCTACCAATTCGAATTGCATTCTCTCCAACTCCGAGCAGTTTGTCATTAGTGACAACAATGAGATCCTCACGATTATCAACTGGATTTAAAAATTTTACCAGTGCCTTCCCTCCACTAATATCTGCAAACTTCTCCAGACCTTTGCGTGAGGAAATCACACCTTGATCAAATCTTACATTCTCTGCTTCCTGTACAAATCCAGCTTGAAGCATAGTAGGCTCAGTTTGCTGATCTAGTCCACGAAAAGCAGGATCTCCATCCTCAACAAAGGGATCATCTAATTGACCATATGATCTGAACTTAGCCACTTTTCCTCCAAGAATCTAGAATCTTGTCGATCTTTAGTTCAATGGAATCTAGTCGCTTGATTAGTGTTTCATTTTCTTTTGTGTTAGTTGCAAGGTCTACTTCCAGCCTATTTATTCTTTTGCCATAGGAGTCGAGTCTGTGAAAAATACCTTTCATCACAAATCCACCTACTGCAAAAAGCATAGCAGACACACATTGAAGTGCATAAAATATCAAGTTGTTTGATTCCATTTTTTTTCAGTTTTTTTCGCACGATAATGCGAGTAAATCATTGGAACCAAAAACCATAATCCCAACCCAATAACACATAATTTTAACACTCCATAGATTTCGTTAAGCACACCATCGAAAAACCCATTTTCTTTTGCTTGATCAAGTTTTGCATCAACTACCTTTTCAATAATAATGTTTTCCAGATTTTCTTCTGACACATCATTAGCGATAAGAGATCCTGCCATTGATCCTGCACCTGCTCCCAGTCCAGCCCCAACAGGGCCAGCCAAACTGCCTACCCCACCTCCTACAACCGCAAGAGATGGACTAATTAGCGATTTGGTTGAACACGCATTAGTCAACGCTAACAGTGAACCCACTAGTAGGAATTTTAAATATATCACCATTTTGGATATCAGCAGAAGTGTTTAATGATCCATAGACAAGTAGGTTTCCGCTTGTTGCCGAATCGTAAAGACCCACATGAGTAACTGTTCCCCAGTTCGACTGAGCATCATTAAATGTAAATGCTCCAGTGTTACTGGCAGATCCAGTTGAACCCACTACAAAATCACCTTGTCCAGTTGATCCACATTGTACTCTAGCGTAATTTGTCCCAGAGACCTCTGTGCCTCCACTGGAATCGCTTGGTGCTGACTTCAGTAAACCAATGTAAGGTTTAGTATTAAATGAGACATTAGTGCCTCCTAGTAATCCAGTAAGGACTTTTGTTTCTAAATAATCAGTTGCTTGTGACATTTAATTTCCTCCTATGCTGATGGTGCTTCTGGCCAGACTGGATTATTTGGCCATGTTTCTTGCTGAGTAATGTTTCGTAGTTGTTGACGATACTCTGCCCATTCTGCTTTTTTTTCAGCACTGAGTGCATTATCTGCCACTTGAGTCCAATCTGTATTTTTCAACAAATTATTTCTTTTGGCACGATGTTGTCCCTCCCAATTAATCTGCCCCATATTTACAGAAAATTGATTAATTGGTGAATTTGCTAGTGCAACCTCTGGATCAATATTTTGAATAGTCATTGTCTTATATAATTTGGAATGCTTTTTTTGCTGGCAAATCAGTGGATGGAGTTACACCCCAGAAAACCCAACCTCTATAATTTACCTGCGTTGGGGCTTCTCCATTATTACCATGTGAATAGATAATGAAATTTCTTTCGAATGGATCTACACCATTGTGACTACCAATATTGCCACTTAATGTATGTCTATCAAACCTCTCTCTACAACCGAGCAATGTTGTGTATCTCATAACATCTTGTGAAACTGGATCGTTATCGTGCAAAACCATCGAGTTAGCTTGTTCAAATATAAATGCTGGTGGATTATTATTTATATAACCACTAGGCAAAGAATAGTTAGATTCCATTATGAATGGCCCTCTATCAGATGCTTGGGTTCCAGCATATTGATATGCATGAACAAACTGAAAAGTTCCTCCTCCTAATACAAATCTAGCAACATTGAATTGCCCACTAAATAAAACTTCATTCCTTACATATGCTAATCCACCACCAGCAATATTATGCAAGGGCTGGAAATATAAAGGATTAGTAAGGTTGTTTTTTATTTCTAATGGATTTGCCTCATTGTAAAATGTTGAGGCCGAATTATAAAATATTGCTCCACTAAAGATTACATCTGTGCCAAATTCGATTGCTACACCATTATTCAATAATGTGTAACCTCCCTCAAAAACCTCAAATAAATTACTTACATTACTTGGATTTCCATTTACACAAACATGTAAATCTTGGATGTACAATTGCCCACGAATTTGACAGACAGGTAAAGACCCTAGACTAGTAATAGTCCACTTTGGTGTACCACCTTCTCCTATAAAATATTTACCACAATAGCGTTGATCCATTTTAGGAGTAAAAGTCGCATCAGTAATATCAGTTTCAAAACGAAAATCTACAATTCCATGATGTCCATTATGATACTTGAAAAGATAATCTTCAGCAGTTTGCACATTTGCAAAAGATCTTGTAATTCGTGTTCTCAAACCTTGAAGTTTGTAGTCTGCTTTTGTCGAAGAGTCAGTAGATCCAGTTGAGCTATTTAAAACAATCTGCAAAGTAGGTTGCCGATTAGTAATAATAAGACCATCAGTTGTGCTTCCTACTGAATTAGCTAGGTGACCTGCACCATCAGCATTTGCTGAATATGTAAGATTGGCACTCGATCCCCTAATATCTCCAGTGGAAAACCCTAGTCCATCGTCAGATGTAAATGTGACTTGTCCAGTCGCTGAGTCGTAACTACCTCCAGTAAATCCTAGACCATCAGTTCCATCAGTTCCATCAGTTCCATCTAAACCATTTGTGCCAGTACCATTAGTTCCATCAGATCCATCAGTACCTTTTTGAGCAAGCAATCCCCAGTAAGTGGTATTCGTTGGTGCATTACCAGTAGACGATTGCTTGGCAATATATGATGACCCATTGTAGAAAACCACATCATCTTTTACATATGCAGTCGATCCAGAATAGTTTCCCCTGTAATCAATATGAGGTACTCCAGTAACATTTCCAGTTACATTTAAAGTTCCATCTACTTCTACACCAGAAGTAGAAATCTTTAGTGCTGATGAAGTGCCTTCTCCATCCTCCACTGTTGACATTGAACTGGTTACTCCAGTGTTATTATTAGTGGACACTTGTAATAGATCTTTATAAGTGTCTTTGATTGCTCTTCCTTGCAAGGTAGCCATATTTTTATCCCTCCCAGTTTATATTCTTGGTTTGCCATTGACTAGTATCGGCATCCCATAAAAGTTGTGATTTAGTAAATGTAATTTGATTGGTTGAAAAATTAATTTGTGGACTTGTAAGACCTTCATGCAAAGTCCCCCCAGCATTACCCCAGTCGACATCTGCATTTTGCCATTGGAGCGTACTTTCGTATCCTGCTGATCCTGCTGATAGTCTAAACCCAAATGATGATGATGCATTCCTGTTATGCACTTGTGCAGTAAATGCGTCTTGTTGGTCTGGTGAATCCCATAGGACATCTGCATTCTCCCAAAGAAGATCTGATGTCCATGTTGCAGTGCCAACGACCACTTCAAAAGTAAGTCCAGTGCTAACATTTTTATTATGAATAAGGAATGAACTAGACCCAGCCCCAAAGCTAATGCTTGCAGATGCATTTCTAAAAACTGCATCGTATTGCTTCCCTTCAATTTGCCCTTCAATGTTAGCATAGATTGTAAAAAACTTAAATTCACTGGTACTTGTCCCTGTCTTTAATTTAAATATTTCAAATTCTACTTTTTTTTTTAAGTCGAATGTGATATCTACATCGACCCCTCTATGGTAAAGAGTAGCTATTTTTTCATCTGTGGGTTCTGTATATACATTACCTTTTACAGTAACCCTCCTGTAGGGTTCAGAGAAAATGGTTCCAGCCTGCCCACGGTCTTGTTGATGATTTAATTTATCAACTTCTCTGACTAGCAAATCGAGGGCTTGCAAGTCTTGTAACTGTGCTTTCTCATGCTGCCCATCTGCCACTAAAAACGAACGATAAGCATATGCTTTTATTGCAGGTGCTAAGAAATTTAAAACTGGATTATCTGGAGTATTCTCAGAATATTCTGGTGCTTCTT
>Ga0102963_1000667_pt1 | contig 14771 bp, 29 predicted proteins | sample SalPon2_C_H2O_MG_2_FD_84522 | JGI IMG/M metagenome (GOLD analysis project Ga0102963, IMG submission 84522) | Salt pond water microbial communities from South San Francisco under conditions of wetland restoration - Salt Pond MetaG SF2_C_H2O_MG | ecosystem: Environmental > Aquatic > Non-marine... | reverse complement strand
TCAGATTCAAATTATAACCAAGCAACAACATTTGTATACTTAGCATTTGCAGAAAATCCCTATCAATTTGCGACAGCTAAGTGATTAATTAACAAAGGAGAAAAAAAATGTGGGCAAAATTAAATAATACAAAAGATGCTATAGAGGAGATAATATCATCTCCTAAAGCTATGTTAATAAATGACATAAATTATCCAAAATCTATATTTCAATGGGATGACGACGAATTAAAAGATTTAGGTATAGTGCGGGTAACGACAAGCGGTACATCTTTAAATGAAAAATATTACATAGAAAAAAATGAAGAATTTTCTGTAGCAGAAAATGGAAGTGTCGTTCGAACTATAGGTGTAAAAGAATCTGACAAAAAATTAGAAAATGAAGATGCTAAAGATGTAGAAGGTAATCAACTTTTACATGATGATGGTTCTAAAGTTATTAATTATGGCCTAAAACATAACGCCATACAAAAAGTTAAAGCTGATCAAGCGGCATTATTAGCAGAAACAGATTGGTATATAATACGTAAAGCAGATGCCGGTACAGCAATACCCGATAATATACAAACATGGAGAAATGCAATTCGTTCGGATGCAACGGAAATAGAAACTGCAATTACAAACGCTTCAAGTTTAGACGATTTTATAGCACTACATAATGACACATACAAAGATGACGGTTCAGTAGATGTAGTCGCTAGAGTAAATCGTTGGAGTAAATTAGGTTCATAACAAATGTTTGCTCTATTAGTTGCGACTTGTTTAAGTTTTTCGGAGTTCGATCAAATATTAAGATCAACCGGTAAACAACAAGTGTGGCGTGGAGTTAACGAAAATCGATCAACTATGAATATCGTATATTCTGATGAAAACGGTGCTTGGGTTGTTTTAGCCGTTAGTCCTGATGGACGGGCTTGTGAAATGGGATCTGGTAAAGATTCAGAAGTTTTAATACAAAAAATAGGTGCTGATATAAATGCAAAATAATATACTTGCTTGGTTAATAGTAGTCTTATTTTTAAGCGTATTAACTTTATGTGCAACTACATCTTATGCACAAACAAATACCGTTAGTTCAAGCAACAATACTGTTAGTTCTACGGTTACATCCGACAGAACAGTTAACAGCGCACATGCACCAGCGGCTATTGGTAGCCCGGGTGGTTCGGACGTATGTTCTTTTGCGGCTAGTGTTGCTATACAAACTCAAGTACTAGGATTAGCTTCTGGTGGACAATTTACAGATGAATTTTGTCAAAAAGTTAAAATGGCAAAGATTCTTTACTCATTTAATATGCGGACAGCAAGTGTAAAATTGCTCTGTGATTATGACGATGATGTGTTTATGGCTTTATGGCATAGCGGTACGTATTGTCCAATATATGATCCTGAAACCGGATCGGCAAAAATAGGCGAAGAAGCAAAAAAATTATGGTTAATTAGACGTCCAGAATTAGGCGATCCTATTGTGGCGGAAAAACAACCAGCTAAAAAAGAGGAAAGTATAAATGAAGAAGATGTGGTTGTCGGTGGTATCGGCATTAGTGCTATTCTTTGGTTGTTACTCCTCTAACGCGGAATTATTAGAAGAAGGTACAACCGTTACAAAAGAAATTATTTCGTCGGATGGTGAAATAACAGAAATAGAAGAAACAACAACTACTGTTACACACGGTTCAAATATATATTTAGATTCAGCTACAACTGATGTCGGCGGCGCGGGTAGTGTTTATTCTCATAGTGCGACGTGTAATGCTGGTTTTCCAGACGGACGTGCTTCACCAAATTGTGGACGAGCGCGTACAAATAATTTAACTAGCTGGGATCGATTTATAAATTTACAAAGTTTTGGTATAGAAGATGGTGGTAAAATAGATTATGAATTTTATTTTGCTTTCCCAAATAGTATGTATCAAAACGAATCCTTACAAGCCTACACAGAATTAAAAGGGTATGACGGTAATACTTTAGTTTTTGAAAGCGGTCAGTTAGGTATTGATAAAGATGATTTTGAGCAAAACCAATATACAACGACAACAAATTGGACGGATTATGTTACCGGAAGTTATGATTACACCGGAAGTATAACAAAACTGTGGGCGCGTATTGCTGGCACGGGCGAATTTTATTGGGATGAATATCAAGTTACTACATATTGGAATCAAATTGATGTAACGGTGCAAACGTATTTTGAAATAATACAACCACAAATTATTGCTACTGAAATGCAAACAATAGATACAATCGACATTATTCCGGAAATAGAAGAAATACCGATGCAAGATATTGTAGAAAATTTTGGTTTAGAAAATTTTACTACAGTAGAAGTTGAAACTGTCGATGTTTTAGAAGAATTACCGGTAATGGATGACATGCCAATTTTTGATGAAATATCAGAAGTAAATGTTGCGGCTGTAGAAGAAATACAACAATTAGATATAGAGCCTGAAATTGTCGAAGTTGAAGCTAAAGTGTTAGAAACTGAGGTAAAACCAGAAATATCAGAAATAAAAGAGCCTACAAATGAGCCTACAGAGCCGGTAGAGGATGTTGAGGTATCAGAAGTACCAACAGAAACAGAAGAAAAACAACCAGAACAACAAGCCGAAGAAACTGAAGCTGAAGAAAAACCAATACAAACAACGGAGAAAAAAGATGCCGTACAAGAAAGTAAAAAAGAAAGTAGTGAAAAAAAACAAGAACAACAAGAAGAAAAAAAGTTATTAAAAAAACAAGAGCCTAAAAAAACTGTAGCAGAAAAGAAAACTGAAAAAGCAAAACAAATAATGTCTAACTTTGATTCTCTTTATACAGTTGAAGCACAAAACACACAGTTATTATTAATTATGGCGTTAGGTGCAGATATACAAAGTACGACTAGTCAATTACCACCACAAGTTAATTTACAAGAAACAATAAACATACAAGAAAATGTAGTTCTGGATGATTTATACGGTGATTACATGTCTGTCGGTAGTTCATTAAAATACCAAGCAATGATAGATTCTCAATACGAATAAAGGAAAACAATGAAAACTGTAAATCATTATAAAAAAGACGGAACAAAATATACGGGTGGATCACACAAAATGTCAGATGGAACTTTACACTCGGGTAAAGTACATAGCAATAAAAGTATAAAATTATATCATTATGCAGAACTTTCTAAAAAAGCAAAAGACAAGGCTAGGTTATCATGGCGATAAATTATAGAGGAGAAACTTTTTCTAATTATAATAAAGCAAAAAGAACACCTAAGCATAAAACAAAATCTCATGCTGTTTTAGCAAAAACGGGAAACCAAATAAAACTTATACGTTTTGGTCAACAAGGCGTAAGTGGCGATAAAAAAAAGACACCACGTTCAGATGCTTTTAAAGCGCGTCATGCAAGTAATATAAATAAAGGTAAAATGAGTGCCGCGTATTGGGCTAATAAGGTTAAATGGTAGGAGTATTATATGTCGTTATATAAAAATATTAACAAAAGAAGAAAAGCTGGTACATCAAGAACTAAAGCCAAATCAACAATAAAACCAAAAGTATATGCTAGTATGAAGGCTGGATTTCCTAAAAAGAAAAAAAAGAAAACTGTATAGCATGAGTGAAATAGAAGTCGGCGGTATAAAAATAAAAGCTAGTAAATGGCTTATTATAATACTGCCATTAATAAGTACAGCGGCGGGTGGACTTTGGTACGGATTTACGCTGTGGCAAGAATTTTTAAATCTTAAGGCTACTGTAGAAAGCTATCAAGCCCCAGATCTCAGCGGATATGAAGAACAGTTAGGTGTATTTGAAGAACGTATAAACGGATTAGAAACAGCTATAGAAACACGCGTAGCGGCCTTAGAAGATAGTTTAACAGTTAAAATCGACTCCTCTTATGAACTAATAGAAAAATCAGAAGAAACTTTACGTGACGTTAAAACAACTATGCGTAATGAAATGAATACAATGCAAGATATTATTACCGAGCAAGATACTAGAAATCGTAATATTGAAAATAACGTAAGAAGTATAATTCGGTCATTTGAAAGCGATCAAAGAAATACTGCCGATCATAACAGCGACCGCTTTCAATCTCAGACTAATCGTTTAACAGAAGCCTTTGATAAAAGAATAGAACTTAATGACATAAAAATGAAAGAAATAGAGGAGCGAATTATGCGTGTATTAAAAAATCCGTTAACGGAAAAATGATAAAAAAAACTAGCCCTACAGAATTAGCTTTAAAAGCATTAAAAAAAATAGAACAGCATGAAAAAGAATGTGGTGAACGGTGGGCGGAAGCTACCGTACAATTAGAATTATTAAAAAAATCTGTCGATCAACATGGTAAACGCTGGGAAAAATCAGCATGGGTTATAATTAGTGGTATTGGTTTTACTTTATTAACTTTATTATTAAAAGATTTGATTTAATATTTGTATAAACGTCAAGGATCTATATTTAATTCTAGTTTAGGTAGATCCGGTGAATATCTTACATGCTTTTATTTAGAACAATTTAACTGTAAACCTACGATTACGCGATCAGATGGTTTTGATATTATAGCTGAATATAAACAAAAAATAATTCGTATTGAAGTTAAATCAAGTTCACAAAGCAATATTAGAAGAACAGATTTTCAATTTAGTACAGCCCGCGGCGGTAATCGAAGATTATTAACAGTAGAAGATTGCGATATTGTCGCTCTAGTCTGTATCCCATTTATGCATGTCGAATTTATACATATATCCCAAGTCAATAAAACTAGGATTAGACGTAAAAGAAGTCATTTTTTTTCAAACGGTTTAGAGGAAAGAACTTGGGTTAAATCAATAAATAGGATGGAATAATGGATTGGTCACAATTTAAAAACTTTTCAGAAGATGAATTTAAATGTCAGCATACCGGTCATTCTGGTATGGACGAAGAATTTTTAAAAAAATTACAGAGTTTGCGGACGCTTTATAATAAGCCAATGCGAATTACTAGCGGTTTCCGTCATCCCACACACCCAATAGAAAAGAAAAAATCTAAACCCGGAGCGCATAGTACCGGACATGCTTGCGATATAGCATGTAGTGGTAAAGAAGCCTTCGATTTAATTGTATTGGGTTTACGTGTCGGTATGACCGGAATAGGGGTTTCTCAACGACGTGGTTTACCCCGGTTCATTCATTTGGATGATATAATTAAACGTCCACGTCCTAATATATGGAGTTATTAAATGGTAGAAATGTTAATTAGAAGATTTAAAGAACCGTCATCATACGCTGGTTTCTCAGCTATAGCTATGACGTTCGGCATGAGTTCCGAGTTATATAATCAAATCGCAATAGCACTAGCTGGTCTTTGTGGTGTACTTGCAATGGTAATGAAAGATCCCGGGAATCCAGAGGAAAAATAATGTTTAGTTTTTTCGGATCTTTATTCGGACTATTAAAGGGTGTCGGGTTATATTTTATATCCCGACGCGCTAATCAAGCCGACATATACAAGGAAATAATAGAAGATGTTGACACAGCTAAACGGGTTAAAAAAAATCTTAATGTTAAGTCTGCTAGTTCTATCGCTAAACGGTTGCGAAAGTATCAGCGGGACTAAAAGTTATTGCTCGGTTGCAGATATTATAACTGTATCTAAAGACGATGTCTTAACCGAACAAACAACAAAAGAACTTTTAATTCATAATGTAACTTATGATGCTATTTGTGGTTAAGACTATATTATACTAAGTTATACTATCTTATACTATCTTATACTCGTGGCTAAATAAACGTCAAAAAAACGGCAGAAAACAGCCGTTCTGAGTCCCGTAATCAGAGAGTCAGAACGTCTGTAAGTCATTGTTTTTAAAGATTTTTTTTTAGGCTATTTAACCACCATTTAGCCACGGTGGCTAAATCGCTTCTTTTTTATTAGGAACTACCTTTAAACCGGTAGCTTTTAGTAACATTTTACTAGCTAGATCAGCTTCTTCATTTTGCATATGCGGATCTAAATGCGAGTAAACTTGTTCAGTTATTGTTGAATTACTGTGACCAGCAATTTTTGCTATCTTAAACATCGACACACTATTTCTAGCAAGATTAGTTAAGCAATGATGTCGTAAGTTATGAAAAGATATTCTTTCTATTACCGGCAAATGTGGTTCATATAATCCAGCTTTTCTTCTGGCTTTATCAAATAAATGAGTAGCCTTATTACTATTAATAGAACGACCATTATGTTCACATATATAATTACTTTTATTATTATCAATCGCATGTTGTATAAAAGGTAATAATGCTTGTGGTATTTTATTAATCGCCCTTCCTTTTCTCCTTCCTTCTAAGTCTGGATTATTAAAATCTATGACTCCATTCTTTACTCTATCTTTAGTCAAATCTAAACATGCTTGGCGACGAGCCGCCATAGTTGATGAAATTAATACAGCTAAATGCAATCCTTTAGATACTTCTTGGCAAGCATCCAACAATCTTGAAAATTCATCATCCGTTAATACACGTTCACGTCTACCTGATTTAGCTAATATTTTTATTTTAATAGGCGCAGAATGTAATTTAGGTTCTTTTAATTCTCCGGTGTGTGGATTACGATTACCAAAAGCAAAATTTAAAGCCGCCGATAGATCTGTTAAATCTCTCGATAATGTTTGTTCGGTAGCATCTATATTTTTTAATTTACGATATTCTTCTATATAAGCATATCCATCTACGCGGGTAAATTCGTCAGCGTCAATCTTACCAAAAAACATATGTAACCTTTTTAAACGATAATCTAATCGTTTAATTTCATTACCTCGCTTTTCAATACTGTTTCTCCAATCATCAAGTAACTCTCCAACAGAAATATAATTATTAAATTGTTCTTCTGTTTTTTGTATTAAATTTTCAAGCGTTACTTTTGCTTGTTTAATGTCTGTTGTATGTAAGCTGATTTTGTTAACTTTACCTTTTGGTCTAGCATAATAGACGAATCCTTCTTTAATCTTCCGTTTAAAAATAATCCATCCTTTAAAGCTAAAGGTATCTTCGTTTTGTTTTCTTGGCATAAATCCTCTCCTTTTTCATATGCTTCGATTAAATTTAATTGAAAACGTATTTTGTTCCCAATCCTAAAATGCGGCAACTTATCTATATTAGTATAAATTGTCTGCTTGCTTATAGACCATCTCTCGGCCAATTCTAACGGGGTAAGTATCATATCTCTCCTTTCTCACAGTAACCCCAAGTTCCATTATTGTTCTCCTATTTAATATCTTTGTAGTCAAATCCATATACACGGACTGTATTTCTGTACCCAAAATCCTTTTCTAAAATTTTCTTTTCACACATTCTATTAATAACTTGTGTAATACTATTTAACGATTTCGGTTGTGGCAACATACGCTCTTGTATCTGTTTATAAGACGGCGCATAATTATTATCTTGCCAATACGTCTTTATTATTCGATATACTTGTGATTCTTTTGGTGTCATTTTATACTCCTATATTATTAAAATTAAAAAGTTGCTTTTTGAAACATCCCAAACATGGAATTTATATTTTCTATGTCATCTATTTGATGATCTTTTAAAATCAATTTTCCGGTTGAATTTAAAATGCTAAATTGTCCAATATGAGCATCTTCATTTTCAGCATAAGTTAATAATTTACCTACATACGACAATCTTTTTTCCGGATTTTTTATATTTTCTTTTAAAGTAATATGTGAAAACGATGCGCCATAACCATTAATTTTTTCAGACGGAGTTTCAGAATCTATAAAAACTAATAAAAAATCAGCAAATGTTTTGTACGCTGAACGAGCATGAACCATCATGGCATAAACATTATCATAATTAATACCGTCTATATAAGGTATATAAGTTACATAGGGTGGACGTAAATTAGGTATTACTAAACCATCTAATACATAACCAACTAAAGGAACTTCTATTGTAGTTACACCCGTAGCACCTAAATTTGATTCGTGATCTTTAACAAAATCTTTTATTTCTGGAATACTTAAAAATCTTTTTCTTAGATCTGGCGGAAGGTTAGGTACATCTTTTTGTATATGATAAGTAATAGTGCTTGGCGAACATTGAACTTTTAAAGCTATGCTTCTTTGGCTCATACCACCTTGTTTATCAATAAATCTTTTTGTTAATTCTCTTATACCTTGTATGATATCTCTATCAATTTTTCTTTCACTATAATTAGTAGCGATTTTTTTTTTGTTTTTTGATATTTTCATTTTTAGTTCTCCTTTTATTGCATATTATTTATATTTATACATATATTTTACAATATTTGAACACTTATTACATATTTTAACCATGTAGTAATCTCTAAAACATGACTCTATTCTTTGATTATGTCAAACAGTTCAAACAATTTAATACAAATTCAAACAGTTTATACATGCCGTAAGTGTAGGGCTAAACACAATGTATACAACCCTGACGGCAATGTTGAACGTTTAAAATGTGAAAGATGTTTTATTAAATATTTTACTAAAGATTTAGATAACGGAAAAATTGAATTGGGAATCACCCCAGAGGAAGTAAAGAAAATATGGTTAAAAGAATAGAAAGAATCTTAGCTGTAGATCAAGGAAACGAATCGGGTTTTGCTGTAAAAGTTGGAGATCGAATTACTTGGGGATCAAGAAGTTTTAAACATTATCACAATAATGCCGCTCGCTGGTTTGCATTTCATGGATGGTTTTCAGATTTAATATTAGAAAACGAACCTAAATGTATCGCTTATGAAAAACCTTTTTTTAGAGGTAAAGCATCTATGCAGTTATACGGTTATGCCGTTCTTATAGAAATGATTGCACATATATATGAAACACCTTGCTTAGAAATACACGGACAAACAATAAAAAAACACGCTGGTATTAAAAGCGGTAAACCAATCTTAGAAGCAGAAAATAGGTGGGGACATATTGCTCCAATAGCAAACGACCATGAGGCAGATGCATTATGGTTATTAGATTATGTAGCTACAAATGCGGAGTACACCAAATGAAACCACGTTTATTAGTTTGGGCTACAACCGATACTTTAAGTGTGACTGTCGGAGATAAATATTACAAACAAAAAGTAACAAGAGAACAACTCTTATATCTTGCTCAATTATTTTTAGAGAAAGCAATGGAGGGACGTAAGAGTGATTAAAGATCCATTTGAACATCATGGTATAGAACATTTATCGGCAAGTCAGTTAGTACAGTTTGCACGCGATCCGGCACATTATGTATTAGAACGATTAATATTAAAATCACAATTTAAAGCAAATCCATATACCGCTAGAGGACAAGCGGCGGAGTCTGCATTAGCTGAAAAATTATTTGATCCAAAAAAAGATGATGAAGTAATTATAAAAGAAGCCCATGAAAAATATCATAAAGATTTATTGTTTCAAGAAACAGAATTAAAAGAAAAACAAAAACAATTAATCGAGCCTATGTATAATTTAAGTTATGACGCTTTAAAAGATTATGGCGTACCTACTAGGCCAAATCAATTTCAACATAAAATTACATTAGATATAGGTAAAGAATTTCCAGAAGTAATTGGTTACTTAGATTTCTGGTGGCAACAGCATAATGTAATAGTCGATTTAAAAACAGCATCAAGTTTACCTAAATCTATTAAAGAAGATCACCGCTGGCAAGGTTCAATATATGCCGCGGCGGAAGAAGGTAATGAAGTTCGGTTTTGTTATGTAACCGGTAAAGGTTGCAATGTTTATGCATTAACAAAAAAACAAATAACCCAATCGCTTAAAGAAGTGAAATGGGTTGCTAAAAAATTACAGAAAATTCTACGGGTAAGCCAAGATCCCGAAGAAATAGCCGCTTTATTAATACCGCGTTATCAGAACGCGTATGGCGGATTAAATTATTGGTGGGACGCTGAGAGTCGCGAAGCCGGTAGAAAAATTTTTGGCATATAAAGGAGAGTTATAATGAGTAGACTAAGTGACTTAGAAATTGGGAAACCAATGGATGAAAACGAAGAACGCTTGCAATCTCTCGCGGAGAACAAAGCGGAGAAGCAAGATAAATTGAATAGAATAATAAATGATCCTAATTTTGATATACGCGATAGAACTATTAGAGATTTAAGAGCAGAAAATAAAAGATTAGTAGGAGAATTAGAACAAGTTAAATCGACTAATACTAATCTTAATAATCTTTTATCCGATAAAAAAGTATTTAGAAGCTATACGGGAGAAATAAAATGCCAATAAGTATCCCTAATAGCGGTGGCGGCTGGTTGCCAACAATAAAGTTTAATGCAACTGATGGCCGATGGTCGATGAAAAATGTATCAGGAGAATGGGAAGAAGTAGAAAAAACTAAAGTTAAAGGTTTATTTCATTTTCCTTTATTGAGGCAAGGTTGGTTTAACTTTGCTGTTAGTCCACCGTTTAAATTATACGGTAGCAACATTAATGATAGACCAAATGATCCTAAAAATAATGCCATTTATGGAGTAAGCACAGTACTTTATTCTCCTAATTCTTTAGGGGGAACATACGAATTTTTATCAACATCAAATATGGTATGTGCAGTTATCGGTGACTTATTAGTTAAATGGGAAACTGATCCAGAAGGACAAGCAAAAAATCAATTAATGGCTGTCGAATGTACCGGCATAAATTCTAAAACTAATAATGCGGGAAAGAAAATATATACTCCAGAATTTAGTATTAAAGGGTATTTAGCTATCCCGGATGATCTAAATGTTGAATTTAGTGCATCGGATAATCAGTACATGCAGATTGAGCCTATTGGCGAAACTTCTCACCCAAGTTCCGTCGCCAATGGTTCAGTACCAACGCCGCCAGCGGAAAAAGCCCTTGAAACTTCCCCTCCGCCGGCGGCTAAACAACAAGACTCAGACTATTTTTAATTGTTTAGTAGTCTGAATTTTGTCTGGGTGGCTATATTGATTTGTTCTCCGTATAGCCACCTTTAAGGAGATATTATGAGAAAAACAAATGATTTTTACCCAACACCCCATAGCTTTATTAACGCATTAATTAAAAATATTCCATATTATTTTGATAGGAATGATGTTGTTTGGGAATGTTGCGCTGGAGATAATCGATTAGTTGATGCTTTAAAGAAAGATAAACGCAAGGTTATAGCAACCGACATATCTAATGGAGAACATGAAGATTTCTTTAATTATAAAAAAGCATTAGCACCAACTATTATTACGAACCCACCCTTTAAAGATATAAGAAAATTTATAGACCACGCGTTTGATATTGGCGTGTGGCGGATGATGATATTCTGTAATGAAAGATTATTTGCATGTAAAAAAGGTTACCAGCAGATACAGCGTCACCGTCCAGCAAAATTTATAAACTTATCTTGGCGTGAAGATTTTTTAGGTAAAGGCGGCAAGCCGGATAGGTCGATGGCTATTGCACAATGGAGTAGCCCACACACAACACGAACAATTTATGAGGTATGGGATCAATGACTAAAAAAGAATGGGAAACACATCGCGAAATGATAATGGATGCCGTAGGAGATCAAAAACCTATGCCAATCAAAATAGATACTAGTAAAGAACAACAATTAAAAATTATTCAATTTAATTTATATAAAACTATTCAACTTATTAATACGTTTTTAGAGGAGAACAAAAACGATGGTGGAGTTAACACCGAATAAAGAAATGATGCAGAAGCAACTAGAAGCAATATTCCAAAATGCTACAGAAGGCCTAGTTGAAATTGCTTATACGTCGGAATCAAGCGCGCTTAATCATGCTAAATTATTTGATTGCGGTGATATAGAAAGCATCGTTGACTTTGCACACAGTATTAATAGTAAAGATGGACACAATGTCTATTTCTCACCGGCGTTGCGGAAAGTCGATACTCCTAAAAATGTTAGAGCAAAAGATAATGACTTTCATAGTACATATTGTTTATTTGCTGATTTTGATGATGAAGGCGGCCTAGAAAATGCCAAGAAAAAATATACAGAATTTCAATTAGAACCACCGTTTGGTGTTATTACCGGGAAAACACCACATCCAAGAGGACATATATATTACCCTTTAGAAGAACCCGTTAGTGATCCAACTCTTATGAAAGAACTTAATACATTACTAGCAGAACATCTTGGCGGTGATCCAAGTATAACAAACCCCAGCCGCGTTATGCGGTTAGCGGGTACTATTGCTTACCCTAAAAAGAAAAACCGCGTACCGGAAATGACAGAAGTATTCTTTCCACCAAATAGACGGTCAACCTTTGAAGTTATAGAGATACAAAACAAGTTCCGTAAAAAACAGAACACAACCGTACCACCTGATACTATCAAAAACCGATTTACTAATCGTATTAATATAGAGAAAGCATTAGAAGCGTCACGGCAAAACGGTGCATGGCATTATAATATGAGATCGGCTATAGCGGCCATGGTGGGTAGCGGTTATGATGAGGATACAATTAGGGAAATGTGTGCGCCTTACTGTGAACACGGTGGACATGATCCTGATTTAGAACCGCTTATCAATGGTGCTAAACAAAAGTTTACACCGCCAGCACCGCATAACGGGTTAGAAGATACGTCAGAATATGTCACGGCTAAGTCTTTATCTATGGTGGAAGTGCCGGAGCGTAAATGGTTAATAGATGAATGGATACCAGAGGGTACACTTACCAGCTTATATGGTGAAGGTGGCACGGGTAAGAGTTTACTTATACAACAATTAGCGGCTTCTGTTGCCAGCGGTAAGAAGTGGTGCGGCCTCGATATTAATGAAGGTAATAATAAAGTACTCGGTGTATTTGCTGAAGATGATATAACCGAACTGCATCGCAGACAACATTTTATAGAGAAAAACATTGATACCGGATTTTTGCGTACCGGAATGGAAAATCTTTACCTTTGGTCACGCGTCGGTTTAAATAATATACTGTGTAGTTTTGATCAATCCGGTTTACCTATAGAGAATGAGTTCTTCACGCGCCTACGCCAAGCCATTATAGACGTACAGCCGCGTTTACTTATAGTAGATACCGCGGCGGATACGTTTGCCGGGAATGAAAATAGCCGGAGTGAAGTAAACTATTTCTGTAAGGCTATTCTCGGTTCATTTTGTAAAGAGTTCGGTACTACCGTTATACTATTAGCCCATCCCAGCTTAACGGGTATTAACACGGGTAGCGGGTTGTCTGGTTCTACTTCATGGAACAATGCCGTAAGATCCCGGTTATACTTAGCTAAGTCTAAAGATAATGACGTACAGCGGGTGCTTACACGTATGAAATCTAATTATGCGAGTGCCGGTGAAGATCATAAAATCGACCTATTCTTCCATGAAGGATCGTTATTAGTATTAGAAGAATTACCAGAAGATACCCGTAAACAAGTTGATGTTGATATATTAAAAGACCGGATATTAGATATTATTAGTGTAGCGGAAGCAGAAGGTAAACCAATTAAATGGGGACACAGCGGCGCGGGGTTAGTATCACAGTTGGTTAAAACATTAGCCGCTTTCTATGATGAACCTATTAAAAAAACACGGGTTAAAATGGTCGTTGAGGAATTAATTGATGATGATGAAATAGGTCGATACAAAGATAATCACAAAAATTCATGGTTCGCACGATGCTCAAATTAACCTTATATATATGGCTTTTTGTTATATTATTTGCAATATACCTATTATTGATAACTTCTCTCGGAAACGCCCAGCCACAGCGCGTTACACATGATTTTACAAACTCCGCAAAGAATATTTGGCTTCTATCAACGGTTGCGGAGAGTTGCGGAGTTGTAAGCCTTACTGACAAAGGATCTCCGAAGTCCGCAAGCCAATCGGCGGAGATACTTAGTGGAAGCCAAAAACTGAGTTGCGGAGATTGCGTATCCCTTATAGGGATATTGGTTAAGTCCGCAAACCATATCCCAATAAGGGAAATGGGATCGGAAAGGAGAACATAAAATGGTCGCTGAATTTAAAAAAGATAATCACACAGCGTTAACTATGGTTATGCAAAAGTTTTATTTAGTTCGGGATACTATGAATACCAAATGGGGGTATAACAATTTAAAGTTTTTAGTCGATATTGATATTCGTCAGAAATTTGAAGCACAAGAAAAGTTATTAGTTCAAGCTGATGAAAATAATGTCGCGTTACAGATACAACGCTATGAAGCGATGATACGTGCTTATACCTATTTAGATCGGGTAGCGGATGAAGCTAACATGCCACAGATACATAAACATATCATTGAAGGTAAAACGGATGACGGGTATCTGTTTCGCATCGTACCGGATGGACAACATTATTATGCCGATGAAATAGCTACATTCACAACAACTGAGATCGCTAAGTTATTAAATCACAGTCAAGTGATATTGGAATTTAAAAGTAAGTTTCCTAGATCACACATAAAAGAAATACGTAATAAAATGGTAGAGGATGATTTAGAAGATGAAATCCCGTTCTAAAAAACCTAAAGAAAAGAAAGTTATAAAGTACGAAAAGATCCAAGTGGTTAATACATTTGCTAAACAGCATGGTATTTATAACCTTGAAGAAACTCCGAAGGCTGGTGTTAGACGGTATCGTAGGTTAGATAGTACACAGTTAGAGAAATACTTATTGAAAGAACAAATAACGAATCGGCAGTATGATGCGGGTTTTAAACTGTATACTTTGTATTTACAATCTGGCGGTTCGCAACGTATTACACAATCGTATAATGAACTATAATTTCCTAATAGTGATATGTCTGAGAAACAAGTAC
>Ga0102963_1000663_pt1 | contig 14832 bp, 15 predicted proteins | sample SalPon2_C_H2O_MG_2_FD_84522 | JGI IMG/M metagenome (GOLD analysis project Ga0102963, IMG submission 84522) | Salt pond water microbial communities from South San Francisco under conditions of wetland restoration - Salt Pond MetaG SF2_C_H2O_MG | ecosystem: Environmental > Aquatic > Non-marine... | reverse complement strand
CCCTTCCTACAAATGCTGAATTTTCTTGGAGCTTAAAGGAATCCTTATCTGCAGAAAATCTTTTGTATTGCTCTTCATTTCCATAACTATAAGTTGTTCCGTCTTGAACAATAGTAGTAAATTCAATTGTGCCTTCATCAATATTAAGAAATGTCAAATCAAGAAGTGTCTGACCATATTGATGTTCATGCAGTTTAAGGACACTTTGAGAAGAGTTTTGCGAAATTATTTCTGGTTCTTTATCTATGGTTTCTATTGTCTGATTTGAATTATCATATGTTTGCTCGTTTAATGTATTAGATTTTGACTCAGTATTTGATGAAATATCATCTTCTATTGAATCAGCAACAGATGAGTCTGTACTAAACCATTCCGTAACTTTTGATGCACTAGGTTTTTGTACTAATTTACTAAATGACTCTACATAAAGTTTATGAGCAAGAGGTAATTGTTCTTCTACTTCTTGCGAGGTTAATAAAGACCATTCCTCATTAGAGCCACCTTCCCAAGATCCATTTACTGATAGTCCCATAACTTCAAAATAATTCCATTCTGCTGAAACAAACCAATACACAAACTCTTGGACAATGATTTTATTATACCCTTCTTGATCACTCTTTAAGCTTGAATAGCTAGAAACATTATAAATACCCTTATCTATAGCTTCTTGCATTGCTAAATAAACATCTGATGAAGTATCATCCCAATCCCACTTTTCAGGAAAAGTATACTTTAAACTTAAAGAAGTAATAGTATGAAGAAGATGCTCAACAACCTCTCCTATTTGAGATGCGGTAGATGAAGATGGTTTTTCCCATATATAATCTTGAGCAAATTCCCAATCCCCGTTCAATGGTGCACTTGCAGGCTCCCCATTTTCAGGCGGTCCTATATATCCAATCCTTTGAAAGATATTATAGTCTTTGGTACTTTGTAGAATTAATTGCTGTGAAGCTAAATCGATTGTGTCACTGCTTTGAGGAAACATTGCTTCAAAAGTATTTGCAACATCTAGTACAAATTCATCCTTAACCTTATCCAAGACAAACATTCTTAGACCATTAACATCGATATAACGATTAAATGGTGCAAATTGTTCATCAGCAATAATTGATCCTTTGCTATAGATGTCATTTGCCATATTTATTTTTTTATTTACCTGACAATTATTGAGTCATTACCCCAAGGTGTCAAAGTTTCCTTTTCGTTAGCCTGAAAAGACTCTGGAAGTTCTTCAACCATGTGATAGCTAGCTGCAAGTCTTCCAAACCCAACAAAGAAAGCAACGGTCATAGACAATTCAACGATTTCTGATTCATTAAAATATTTTCTTAAATTATCATAAATATCATCATTGATTGCCAAATGATTTGTTGCAAAAAGTTCACCATATTGAATAGCAGCTTTTTCTGCATCTGATAAATTATCTGCCTCCATTGGCTTTTCAAGAGAACAAACTAAGTCTTCAGTAATTCCATCTTCCTGACCATCTTTATATCGAATTGCCATACAGCTTCTACATTGATTATGAAAAGCTACTCTTAATCTTACTAATTCAACTAATCTATCGGGAAGCGATCTATTTTGTTTTAATGATCCAGCAAATGCTGTTAGGCCTTTTGAAATTTCAGGAGTATGAGCAAACATTCTCATAGCTCCTTGCTCAAGGGGTGTGCCGCTATCAGCTGCGGTCATTTCTCTTAATTCTTTATCCCAATCATCTAATTCAAGTTTTTTTATACGTGACATGAAAACCTCCAATTCATGAATTCATTCCACATCATTTTTAAAAGGATTTCAATTAAATAAATTTTTTATATTTTAATTCTATCAGCCTCTATTAAGCCAAGTGATAAAAGAGGTGTTCCTACTATTACCAAAACAATTAAGACCCACCCAATTGAAGGAAAACCGGCCATATCAATAGCATACCCCATTACGACTGGCCCAGCAGCACCACCCATTGTAGAAAATGCAGGGTGAGCAGCAGCCAAACTTCCGCTAGGGTCTAATTTTGCAATTCCTCCTAGAAAAAAGGGTGTAAGTATCATTGGTATCATTCCGCAAAGTGGGACTACAATAAAAAACATCAAGGCTGATGTTACGTTTGCTAAAATTACTCCTGTAACTAAAAGAATAATTATTAAAAATAGGCACGGTAAAAAACTTCCAAATCTTTGACCTATAAAACCAGCAAGTAATGGACCAAAAATAGTTAAAACTCCACCTGCCATAAAGACATAACCTACTTGCACTACAGAAATACCTAAAGAAGCACCAATCCTTGCAGAAAAAGCAAAAAGACCGGCATGTCCTAGGAAAATTAGAGAAGTTCCTACCATAGATGCCCACCCAGCATAGCCTTTATAAGAATTAACGGCATTTTGTTCTTCGTCAGAAGAATTAGAAAGAGCTAAGAATGAAATAAAAAGAAATGTAAACAAAGAGATAAACAAATGAAATGAGTAAGCTCCATCCATCCCACTTGATGAAATAATTATTGGAAGGCAAAAAGGAAGTAAAACTCCCATAACTCCAACGCCTGAGTTCAAAAAAGCAAAAGTCATCTGTGCATTAGATCCTCTTGCAATAGTTGCGACAACTGTTGCGACAATTGCACCGGAACCTATACCAGAAAATATTCTAGCTAAAATTACAAAGTTTAGAGTAGGCGCTAATATGGTTAAAATATTTCCTAAAATGACAAAAATTGCTGCTACAATAAAAATCTTCTTTCTATCAAGTCTATTAACTATTCTGGATAAAATAATTGAAGCAATTGAGATACTTAAGGTTTCAAAAGTTGCTATTGTTCCAATTTGAGCATTTGTTGCATCAACAAATCTTTGTGAAATTGCGATAATATTTAATGGCATTATTAAAGGCGCTGAAAATGCGCATAGAAGAATACCAATTAAGCTTATTTGATTTCTAGGCGTTATTAGATTTTGTGCTTGAGATAATTCTGACATTTTTATCCATCCCTAATCGATAAAATTTTGTCACAGAAATAAATATTAAAGTCTATCTTTATTTTCTTAATAAAAAATTACGAAAAAAAATAATTGGCATGAATCTTGTTTATAAGAATTGTAATTAATTTTTAAAAGGAAATATAATGTTGAAAATACTTCCCCATATCATTCTCATAGCAATTACTATCTTTGTAGCTGCACCAGCATTTATCTAATTAGTAAATAATAGAACTTGTTTTTATTCCTCCCCAGATTAAACAAGTTCTATTTATTTAACTAAGATTCTTACTGACTCTGAAATGAGTCGGTAGGAACTAAACTCTTTCGATTATTACAGCGGGAGCCATTCCGCCAGCAGCACACATTGTTACTAAACCAAATTGAAGATCTCTTCTTTCTAATTCATCTAAAACAGTTCCCACTAGAATTGATCCGGTAGCACCTATTGGGTGGCCTAATGCCATGGCTCCACCATTTACGTTAATTTTTTCACGATCAATATCAAGATCACGAATAAATTTTTCTGTAACAACAGAAAAGGCCTCATTTACTTCGAATAAATCAATATCGCTAATAGATAAGTTGGCTTTTTCTAAAACTTTTTTGGCAGCTGGTACAGGAGCGTTCAACATTAAAGTTGGTGAGTCTCCCATATTTGCCATCGCCTTTATTTTTGCCCTTGGTTTCATTCCATTGGCTTGAGCATAATTAGGGGATGCCAATAATAAAGCAGCTGCACCATCAACTACTCCAGAACTATTACCTGCATGATGAACATGGTTAATTTCAAGGTCTGGATATTTTTGTAATACTAATTTTCTGAAAGTGGTTCCTTCTTCATCTAGAGGATAATCAGCCAGAGATTCAAAAGAGGCTTTAAGTTGCGACAAACCCTCTAAAGTTGTTTCTGGTCTAGGAAATTCTTCTTTATCAAGAACTAATTCACCATCAGCATTATAAACTGGGATAAGTGATTTATCAAAATGTCCACCTTTTATTGCTTTATCAGCATTTTGTTGACTAACTAAAGCTAAAGCATCAACAGCCTCTCTATCAATACCTTCTAAAGTTGCAATAGCATCAGCACAAACACCTTGGTGTGGTTGTGGATGCTCGCTTCTTAACCTTTTATTTCCACTATCCATAAATGGAGATGGAGTGTTTCCATCTTGACCATAAGTTGACATCATTTCTGTTCCACCAGCCAAGACCATATCTTCCATACCTGACATTACACTTGATGCAGCTATGTTAACACTGGTTATTCCTGAACCACAAAATCTATCAAGCGTTACAGCACTTGACTTAACATCATATCCAGCATCAAGAGCAGCCATACGACCTAAGTCTCCTCCTTGAGTACCTCTTTGGGAACTTGTACCCCAAACTATGTCATCAACCTCGGCAGTATTAATTTTATTACGCTCCGCAATTGCTTTTAAAACTGCAGCTCCTAAATGCTGGGGATGCATTCCGCTTAACGCACCTTTACCTGCCTTACCAATTCCTCTGGGCGTTCTACACGCATCAATTATCCAAGCTTCTGTCATTTTTTTCTTTACCTCTATATGTTTGATAAGCAATATATATAACAATAAAATATTACTGTCTCAATTGATATTCGATAATTTTAAAAGGTAGTTATATTTTTTAAATTAATTACGGTAATATTATTTAAAATGGAACTATATCTACCAATCGCTGAGATAACCATTAATCCATCAATCTTTCTAATATTAGGAATGTCAGTTGGTATTCTCTCGGGCATGTTTGGAGTTGGCGGAGGTTTTCTTATGACACCATTACTTGTTTTATTAGGTATTCCTCCTGCTGTAGCAGTTGCTTCAGAGGCAAATCATATAGTTGGCTCTTCACTATCAGGAACAATAGGGCACCTCAAAAGAAAGGCGGTAGATATTAAATTAGGAAATTTATTACTGACCGGTGGGATAATTGGATCTTTCCTTGGTATTGGAATTTTTAATTCATTAATAAAAATTGGATTAGTTGATCTACTAATAACTTTTACATATTTTCTTTTTCTTACTGGTGTTGGTAGCTTTATGCTTTATGAAAGTTTAGATAGCCTAGGTTATCTAAAAAAGAAAAAAAGAAAAAAAACCTATCATCATAGTTGGATTATGGGCCTACCATTTAGAATGAGATTTAAAAAATCAGGGCTTTATATTTCAATAATACCACCTTTATTAGTTGGCTTTATTGTTGGTATATTAGCCTCGATTATGGGAGTCGGTGGAGGGTTTATAATGATACCGGCAATGATATATATAATTCGAATGCCTACTTCAGTTGTGATAGGAACTTCCCTTTATCAAATCATTTTTGTAACTGCAATTGTTACACTTTTACATGCATTTCATAATCAAACGGTTGATATAATTTTAGCATTGATTTTGTTATTAGGTGGAGCGATAGGTGCTCAAATTGGTGTAAAATTAAGTGGTAAGTTAGAGGGTCCCTATTTAAGGGTGGCTCTTGGAGTATTAGTTTTAAGTGTTGGCATTGTTATGGCTTCTGATCTTCTAATAAAACCCGAGGAAACTATTACTTTAATTAGGGGGGGAGGATCACATTGATAAAGGATTATTTAAAATTATTTTTACTAATCTTAGTGATAACAGCCCAAGCCCCTCTTGATTTGGTAATAGATACAAATGAAAGAGATGTTGAAATTCAACCAGGTATTTCAGGAACAAAAATAGTTTTATTTGGCGCTATACCTTCAGGAAAAAGAGATATTATTATAGAGGTAGTTGGCCCTCCAAAAAATCAAGCAATGCAGGAAAAAAGAAGGTATTTTGGCTTTTGGTTAGGAAGAGGTAAGTCTTACTATAAAAATGTTCCTAGTTATTATAATTTACTAAGCTCAAAGCCTCTTGATGAAATTACCACTCAAGAAGGTCTAAACAAATTAGGGCTTGGTATTGAACGTTTACCTCTTGGCAAAGCAGACATAAAATATAGCACAACTAAGCAATTTAAATTTGATCAAAGACTTAGATCTGAAATGTTCAAAAATGGTTTATTTATAGAAAAAGAAGAAAATATCATACTTAGATCTGGCCCTGGGAAAGTAGGTTTATTTAAAACAGAATTCTCTTTACCTCCAAACTCACTTCAAGGTAAGTATTTTGTGAGATATTTTCTTTTTCAAAATGGTGATGCAATATCTTATGCTGAAGGTATTATTGATTTAAAACAAGCTGGATTTGCAAGATTGATATGGATTTTTGCGAATAAATTTGCATTACTTTATGGTATTATTGCAATTATTTTATCTGGACTTTTAGGTTGGGTAGTTTCATTAATATTTAGTCGTTATAAACTTACATAGGGGAATAATATGTTTCAAAAAGATGTTCTTAAAGGAAAAAGAATTTTAGTTACTGGTGGCGGTACTGGTTTAGGAAAAGAAATGGCAGCGGAATATGCTTCTTTAGGTGCAAGTGTTTATATCTGCGGAAGAAGACAATCTGTTTTAGATGAAACAGTAAATGAGATTACTGAAAATGGTGGTGAAATTAAAGGTTATGCTTGTGATATTAGAGTTTCAGAAGCAGTTAATGATATGATTGATACTATTTGGAAAGATGGTGGAGCTCTTACTGGTTTAGTAAATAATGCTGCTGGTAATTTTATTTCTCCTACAAAAGATGTCACTCCAAGAGGTTTTGAGGCTATATCTAATATTGTTTTTAGGGGATCTTTTTACTTAACTCACGCTTGTGGAACAAGATGGATAGATGAAGGTGTTAAAGGATCAGTAATATCTATTTTAACTACCTGGATATGGAATGGAGGTCCATTCACAGTCCCATCTGCTATGTCAAAAGCAGGTGTTAATATTATGACAAAATCACTTGCAGCTGAATGGGGACATTATGGAATAAGGCTAAATGCTATTGCTCCTGGTCCATTCCCAACCAAAGGAGCTTGGGAGAGACTTAGTCCAGGACAAGATACAGACTCAAATGAAAATGATGCAAAGATCCCAATGAGAAGAAATGGTGAAATGCAAGAGCTTAGAAACCTTGCCACTTTCTTAATGGCAGATGGTTGCGATTATTTAACTGGCCAAACTATTGCAATTGATGGAGCTAGTCACCTCGGGTCAGCAGGTAATTTCTATCAAAGCCTTGATAAACTAACAGATGAAGATTGGGATGGTATTAGAAATATGATTAAGTCAGCAAATGATTCTGATAAAGCCAAAAGGTCTGTTTAAACAAATAATATAATAGCCAGAAAGACCATTTGTATTAAATTTATAGAGACACTTCTTAAATGAAGGGAGCCAAAACTTTTTTTGGCTTCCACATTACCTTCATTAACTAAGTCTCTATTCTTATTCAATAGAGGCACTAAAACTTGTCTTGAGTAGAGAAATCCAATTGCAACAATAGCCATAAGGAATGCCCTAAAGGCCGCTCCTTGATATAAGAGAATAATCTCAATAAATATTGAAATTATTATTCCCCAAAGAAAATATAATGGGAAAAGTTTTCTTAAAAGTTTACCAGCATTCTCTTTATCTAAGGTTTTATGAACATTAAAAGCAATTCCAAATGAATAAAAAATCATTATAGATAATAATGCTACTGTAAAATATTCAGCCATTTTTCACCAATTAAATGTCATACCCACTTATAGGTATAATTTCTTGTTCAAAGCTATATGGTATATCTAAATCCAAACTATATCCATAACTTGGTGAAGATCCACCAGTATTTGTGTTGCTTACTGACTCTATAATATTACCATTATCATTATTATCAACAATGTTTATTGCACCAGTCATACTGCTATGGAATTGGCAGGTATAATAAAGTATTGACGGTGCATCATCAGGAACAGTGAAAGTCAATTTTCCACTTGATACACCATTGTTAGTTATACCTTGATTATATTGACTAGATGATCCTGTAACTTGATCTGTCTTTATCCAAAATGGGTGACCTCCAGCAGTTACATCAAATTCATACGTTTTACCTCTTACTAAGGTCAGTGTAGGATCATTAGCCTGTAAACCTTCCGCTGTGAATTTATAATCCGAAGCTCCAATACTTTGGACTTGTATTGTTGTAGCAACCACTTCAGGAACTTGTTCTGTAAAACCATCAATAAGAATCTTTGCATCATTTGCCATACCTTCATGGAATAGACAGTAATAATATAGAAGAGTGTCAGAGGGCGACGGCTCGAAAACAACAAAAACATTTTCAAGAGATGCGTCTTCTGAAAATGATAATGAAAATTCTTCTTCGGTTACGCTATCACCTTTTAAATAATAATTTATACCATCACTTACTGATACCCCATTATTGTGAGTCCCATTCTTTGTCTCAGAAATTGATATAGGGTGATTTGAGGCAGTTTCGTCGTTTAAATCAAAAACATATTTTTCCCCAGAGTTTAGAGATATATCAGGGCTAAGTTCATCGTTTAGATAATATTTATTTCCATTATCTTCTTTTTTAACCTTTACTTCATAAAGGATACGAAATTGATCATCATAGACAATTTTGTTTGTATCTGAACTAACTGTACCCGATGATGGCGGAGATAATTCAAAAATTTCAACAAATTCACTAAATGTTTTTATCTCACCTAGACTATTATTTGTAAAATTACCCCCTATATCATAAGAAAATTTGTCAGCCCCATTTATGGTAAAAACTGTCATATCATCACAAGTTATTTTAAGAGCAGTTTTAGCAACCACTATTGACTTTATTTTTGACCACTCAGGTAATTGAATTATGTTACTACCTTCTGTATCAATAATTGATACTGAAGCAGAACTTTTTTGTGATACTAAAATATAGGTATCATCACCACCTAATCCTCTATAAGTGGTATCATCATTAGTTGGAATTATTATATCGTTGTTTGCTGTTAAATTTAATGTTGTCATTTTTTCTCTCTCTTTAGTGCTTTAAGAAATCTTAGGTGCACAAGCTGATTATCAAATACCTGTTTGTGAAAAGTCTTACTATTACGAATTTATTTTTTTATCAATAAACTTAGCTCAATTAACATGCGGTAATTCGTCCCACTGCGTTGTGTAGCGCGGTGACAAATAAAAACTCCTACTTCTCCATTTATTTTTGTCTTTTGACCTAACCTTACCGTGCGTAATTATTCCTGAGCCAAATTTTTTATTCAAAGAATCTATCACTTTCATGCGTTGATCGGATAATGAGTAAGTAGTATTTTGAAATAAATCTTTTTGATGAATATCTGAGGGTATTAGGTCAAGCATCATAATTCCTGCTTTGTGGTAAGAATAACCAGGTTGAAAAATTTGATCTATCGCTTTTGATGCTAATTTAATTATTGTAGATGTATCACAACATGGAAAATTGAGGCCAACCATAATACCGCTATTATATTGTTTCTCTTTTTTAAACCTGTTGGTTTGTAAAAAAATATAAATTCCTTGCGCCCTACTATTTTGTTGTCTTACTTTCTCAGCCGCTCTTATTGAATATTCTGTAATAAAATCTTTTATAGTAGTTTTACTGTTTACAGGATTTCCAAATGAACGCGAACACATAATGTTTTTTTTGGGCAAAATTTTATCAAGGTCCAAACATGATATACCCCTTAACTCATAAACAATACGTTGCACAACAACTCCAAGATATTGTCTTATTCTATTGGCTGATGCATCCCTTAATTCTAAAGCAGTACCAATACCTATCATTCTTAACTTAGACCCCCACCGTCGAGAAATTCCCCATATATCTTCGACATTAATATTTTTTAAAATCCTATTTTGTTTATCTTCTGTATCTAAATTAAAAATACCGCTCTGACTCTTCTTAGCTATACTGTTAGCAATTTTAGCTAATGTTTTAGTAGGACCTAAACCAATAGAAACGGGTATTCCTGTCCACATCAGTATATTTTGTCTCATTCTCAAAATATCATGCTCGATATCACTATGATCTTGTTTATTCATTTTTAAGAAAGCTTCATCGATTGAGTAAATCTCTAACTCAGAATTTAATTCCATTAAAGAAGTCATTACCCTATTCGACATATCACCGTATAATGGGTAGTTCGACGAATAAACTTTTACCTTATTTGAATCAATTATGTTCTTGTATAAATGTAAAGGAGCTCCCATTGGAATATTAAGTAACTTCGCCTCATTAGAACGAGAGATTATGCATCCATCGTTATTTGATAAAACCACAACTGGTTTACTTATTAAGGAAGGATCAAAAACACGCTCACACGATACATAGAAATTATTACAGTCAACAAGAGCAAAACATTTGCCCACAGCTAAACTTTATGAATTACATTAGTAACCACACCCCAAATAATTATATCGTTATTTTCTGTTAATTTAATGGGCTTATATTTATTATTTTCAGGAGAAAGCATTGTACTTTTTCCATTCTTTACCAATCTTTTAACTGTTAAACTACCATCAACTGCTGCAATAATAATTTTACCATTACGGGGTTCTAAACTTCTATCAACAACCAAAATATCACCTTCGTGAATACCTGCCCCTATCATCGAATCTCCGGTCGCTTTAACAAAAAAAGTAGCTGAGGGGTGTTTAATTAGATGAGTATTTAAATCAAGCTTTCCCTCAATATGATCATCAGCTGGTGAAGGAAACCCAGCTGGTACTTTATTGCTGTAAATAGGTAAGGACAAATCATTATTTTTTATAAAACTGAGTACATTATCAACCATACTCAATGGGATTCTTACAGGCTTCGTTTTTTCTCCAAACCTCCCTTGACCTTTTGGTCTACCTGCACCAGCACGTGTCCCGCCTCTTGGCATAAAATGTCACTCCTTAAAATTCTACATATACTAATAGAGTATTTTTTGAATAATGTACACTATTCAAAATAAAATTTATGGATTTATACACACCTTACCAATAACGCGTCTTTCATCTAACTCCTTTAAGGCTTCAAGAGTTTCATCTAGAGAATATATCTTATGAATATGAGGGTTGAGAGACCCATTACTTATAAGTCTATCGATTTCTTCGAAATGCTTTTTACCTTCTTCGGGACTTCTTCTACCGTACTCGCCTGCTCTTACGCCAATAACCGAGAAACCCTTGATCAAAGGCATGTTAGCTGGAACTGATGGTATTCTACCAGAAGCAAATCCAATAACAAGCAATCTACCATTCCAAGCTATACACCTTATTGACTCGTCAAAGACATCTCCTCCCACAGGATCGTAAATTACGTCAGCACCTTTGTCATTTGTTAATTCTTTCACATGATCCTTAAAACCTTTCTCAGGCGATATAGCAAAATCAGCCCCATACGATAAAAGAAAATCTCTTTTTTCTTGGGAAGAGGCAACAGCTATAACCTTTGCTCCAATAAACTTACCAATATCTACAGCAGCAAGCCCAACCCCTCCAGCAGCACCATGAACCAATAATGTTTCGCCCGATTTCAAATTACCTTTTGTAACCAAAGAAACGTAAGCAGTTAAATAAGCTACTGTATAAGTTGATGCTTGTTCCCAGCTAAGGCCTTTTGGTTTTTTTCTTACTTTAATTTTATCAACACATAATTCTTCAGAAAAGGAACCGGTAAAAGAACTAACAATAACTTCATCATTAATTTCAAAGTTTTCAACCCCTTTTCCCTTTTCTATGACAATGCCTGAAGACTCCATTCCTAAGACAAAAGGTACTTCAGGCTTATACTGATATAAGCCAGCAGTCATTAACAGATCAGGGAAGTTAACCGATGCAGACTTAACCTTGATTCTCACTTCATCAGGCTGAATATCTTCTCTATGAAAAGTTTCGACAGAAATATTTGAAAAATTATTAGATAACTTATGAACAACAACAGAACGATACATAATTATACTCCAATACCTCTTATTAAAAAATTAATACATTTTTCGGTATATTTATAGATATCAATTTTCTTCTGGGCAATCATTTCCTGAGCAACTGCATCGGTAATAGGGCGAATAACTAAAGCAAAAAGATCAACATCAAAATTGGGAAATATACCTTTTTTAATACCATCTTTAATTTCTTCTTTAAGGTAATCAATTTCTAAAATAATTTGAGGTGTATTAATACTAAAATTATTAACTAAATTATGATTGTTACTCATAATCATATATATCTCGGGCTTAGAAGAAACAAATTTAAAAAAACGCGTTACTTTTATTCGAAGAAAATCTTCAAAATTATTGGGCTGTGTATCATCAATTCTAATATTTTTACCAATCTCTTTTGCAAAATCATCAAAAATAGCGACCAGTACATCTTCTTTGGACTTAAAATAGTTATAAAAAGTACCAGAGGCTAATCCTGTTGAACGTATAATATCTCTAACAGTTGTTTCAGCAACACCTTTGGCAATAAAAACTTTAATACCAGCCTCTAAAATCAGACGACGATTTTTTGTTTTGTTTGTCTCCCTAACACCATCATTATAATTATTATCAGCTATCATATAATATCTAAAACCTTTTCAGGAGGCCTTCCAATAATCGCCTTATCATTACAAACAACAATTGGTCTCTCAATCAGAATTGGATTTTTTGACATCATATCAATTAAAAAATCATCAGTAAGACTCTTATCAGATAATTTTTTATTTTTATAAATATCTTCTCCCCTTCTTAATAAATCTCTTGCGGTATATCCTAATTTTTTTAATAAATTGGAAATTTCATTACTATCTAAAGGTGATTTTAGATATTCTATTATATCTATATCTAATTTTTTTTTGTTTAGTATTTCTAAAGTTTGACGTGATTTAGAACACCTAGGATTATGATATATCTTTACTTTCATTTAATTAACTTCCACCCCCACTGCTTCAGAAATATTTTTAAATCCGTCTTTTTCGATAAGATCGATAAGACCCCTATTTATTTCATTAATTAACTTTGGTCCCTTATAAACTAAACCGGTGTAAAGTTGAATTAAGCTAGCTCCATTTTTTATTTTTTTATAAGCTTTTTCAGCAGAGTCAACTCCGCCAACCCCTATTAAAGGTATTTTTCCTTCAGTACATTTATAAACCTTGCTCAACTTTCTGGTTGAAATATCAAAAAGAGGCTCCCCTGATAAACCTCCTTTTTCTTCACTACTTACAGATCCTCTAGAAATTGTAGTATTGGAAACAATTAGACCATCAATAGAGCTAGATAATACTTTTTCACATAAGATCTCTAAATCATCATGATTTATATCAGGTGAAATTTTAATTAGAATAGGTAGGTTAATTTCGGATGAATTTTTCTTCAACTGATCAATCTTATCTAAAAGTAAACTAAAGTTATCTATAACCTCAAGATCTCTTAGGCCAGGAGTATTTGGGGAAGAAATATTTATAGTCAAGTAGGATGCTGATGATGAAAAAAACTTTATTCCTGTTAAATAATCATTAATAAAATCTTTGCTATTTTTATTAGCGCCAATATTTACACCAATGATATTATTTTCTCTTTTAAATAATCTTTCTTTTACAACTTTAAAACCTTCGTTATTAAATCCTAATCGATTAATAATTGCATCTTCATTTTTTAATCTAAACACCCTGGGTTTAGAATTACCTGACTGAGGAAGCGGGGTAACTGTACCAACTTCCGAAAAACCAAATCCTAGGTTGATAATATTATTTGGAACTTCAGAATTTTTATCAAATCCAGCAGCTAGGCCGACTGGATTTGTAAAATTTAAACCAAAGACATCGTAACTTAGTGATGGATGGCTAAAATTATTTTTTATTTGGTAAGTCTTTAAAAGATTAATTGTAATTCTATGAGCAACCTCAGCATCAAAATAAAAAAGTAAAGATCTTAGCGCAGGATAGAAAAACATAAATGATTCCTAATTATTTCAAATTTTACTTTAAACTATTAATCCAATTCAGAGAACCCTATGAAACATTATCCCTTATAAATGAAATAAGTGGTGTATCAGCAGGAAGCATATTGATTTCAAAAAGTTCATTTGGACGAACCCATTTCAAATTTTGGTTTTCTTTAGGTTTTATAAACCCTTCCCATTCTCGACATAAATATAAAAAAATTATTACAGAAAATTCTCCATAATCAAATGTAGTAAAAGTTAATGGTGAAAAGCATGAATTGCTTATATCAACCCCAAGTTCTTCTTTTACTTCTCTTATTATACATTCATCAGGCAATTCATTGACCTCTAACTTTCCTCCAGGAAATTCCCAAAAACCCTCCATAAATTTATTTTTTGGCCTCTGAGCAATCAGAACTTTATTATCAACATCAACTAAGGCTATAGCAGAAACCATTTTTATCGGTAATTTTTTCATTTCAAAATAATTAGCTTCTATAATCTGCGTTAATTTTAATGTAACCCTCTGTTAAGTCGCAGGTCCATATTTGAGAAAAACCATTACCTAGACCAAGATTTATATCTAATAAAATATCCTTACCCTTCATATATTTTTTAGTTCTTGATTCTGAATATGATCTAGAAATTTCACCATCTTTTATAATGGTATTGCTACCTATCTTTAAGTTAATCTTTTTTGGGTTAATTTTTTCTTTTGTCTTTCCGATAGCCATTATAATTCTTCCCCAATTAGGATCTGATGCACCAACTGCGGTTTTTACTAGGGGGGAGTCAGCTATAGACCTAGCAATTTTCTTTGCTGAAGATGTATTTATTGCTCCAGAGACTTTAATTTGGATTAGCTTTTTTGCACCCTCACCATCTTTAATAATTTGAATTGCAAGATCATGCATTATTTCAGAAAAAGCCTCTCTAAATTTAGTTAATCTTGGATCACTTGTTCTAGAAATAATTCTTGAATTTTTATCATCCATAGCT
>Ga0102963_1000653_pt1 | contig 14888 bp, 18 predicted proteins | sample SalPon2_C_H2O_MG_2_FD_84522 | JGI IMG/M metagenome (GOLD analysis project Ga0102963, IMG submission 84522) | Salt pond water microbial communities from South San Francisco under conditions of wetland restoration - Salt Pond MetaG SF2_C_H2O_MG | ecosystem: Environmental > Aquatic > Non-marine... | reverse complement strand
TGTAGACTATGGGTGTGGAAAGGGAGATATAATGCGAATTATCTTTCCGTGCCATGTACATAGTTATGATCCTGGAGTTCCTAAGTGGAGTGCTGACCCTTCTGCAGCTCCATACCTTATTTGTATGGATGTACTAGAGCATATTGAAATAGAACTAATGGACAATGTGTTAAAGCATATTGATAGTAAGTTTACAAGGAAGGCACTTATAGGAATATCGTCTGCGCCTGCAAGGGAGTTCCTGCCGGACGGTAGAAATGCTCATTTAACTCAACGCCCTACGTGGTGGTGGATTAAAAAACTACAAGAAAGATTTCGTATTGAAAGCGCAGAATTTGGAGCAAAAAATACCTCATGCGTAGTAACTTTGAGCAAAGTTTAATATCAGGTATTCAAAAAAAGTTCTTGACTTCGCCTGCTATATATTGGTATAATATACACTTCAAGAGAGAAGGAAACCAATGGGCGACCGATTTTATCAGCAACAACTAGCGGCTACGGGCACTTGCCCTGGCTATAACTCATCCAACAAAAGGAAACGAAAAGTGGCTTGGACTGACGAAAAGAAAGCAGAAGTAATTGCAGCATATGAAGCTGCAGACCCTACCCCCGAGAACTCAATGGAGATTGTTAAAGAGATCGCCGAAGAGTTTGAAGAAAGCCCCAACGGGGTTCGTATGATTCTCACTAAAGCTGGTGTCTATGTTAAAAAGACTCCTGCGGCTGGCGGCTCTGCCAAGTCTGCGGGTGGATCTACCGGCGGCAGTCGTGTCTCCAAAGCAGCAGCTATCGAAGCTCTTACTGCGGCTCTTAGTGATGCAGGTCAAGAAGTTGACGAAGAGATCGTAAGCAAGCTAACTGGTAAAGCTGCACAGTACTTTGCCGGTGTAATCGCTGCACTCAATAAGTAATATTGGGGTTGAGAGTCTACTAGCTCTCCCCTACCCAGGAGGCTTGCGCTGCCTGGGAGACCAAAAAGACGGCGCACTTCTCCTTTACATGACAGCACAGTAGAAGATTCTGCTAACCTGCTTTAAAGGAGCTTTTGTGAAAAAAGAAGAATTAGCACAGCTCGTTAATGAGTATGGTGATGCTATTATTACTTTTCGAAGTGAGAATAGCAACAAACTAAAGTACAATGTTTGCACAATGGACTTTAGTACTCCGTATATTCAAACAAAGAAAAACCGAGCAAAGGAGTCGGATGAGACTCTTTTGCTTTTTTGTTGGGATACGGATTCTTTTCGGCTTTTAAAGCCGAGGAATGTTACCAGTGTTGTACCACTATCTTCTGTTCTCAGAAATGAGGGCAGCTAATGGAACTACATGAAGCACCAGAAATTTACGAAAAAGTCGTGCACTACGACACAACTAAAGAAATTCAAGTAAGACTAACAGTAAACTGTTTTCGAGGTGTTGAGTATCTACATCTTCGCAAGTATTATTTAGACTTTGATGAAGATTGGAAACCAAGCCCTGAAGGGATTGCTATGCCCCTAGATTTTAATAATTCTAGGGAATTGTTTTCTGGGCTACTTGAAATACTATCTTTAGCGGAAAGTAAAGAACTTATAGAGGAACACTTCCAAGATTTAATTGAGGGGGTATACTTAAAATAGTTCTTGACTTTTCTTGCTAGAATAGTTATAATATATACTTCAAGTGAGGGAATAAAGTAAATGCGCGATTTCTTAGAATATGCCAGTAAGTGTTATTACGAAGGTGAACCGATTATTTCGGATGCTGAGTTTGACGTCTTATGGGCTAACTTTGGTGGCGCAAATGTAGGCTACACTGTTACTGACGGTGTGCCTCACTACTATAGAATGTACTCTTTGCAAAAGGTGTTCTCTCTTGAGAATGTCCCAGAGCTTCAAGATTATATTTGCACCCCCAAACTTGACGGTGCTGCTGTCTCGCTACTTTATGTAGCGGGTCAGTTGCAACTAGGTCTTACTCGTGGAGATGGTAATCTCGGCAGGGATATTACTGACAAGCTCGCAACTCTTGTACCTGGGCAAATCCAGACCCCTGGAATTGTTCAAATTACTGGAGAAGTTGTTTGTCCTTCACGAGTGCCAAATGCTCGTAACGTAGCGGCGGGGTCTCTTAATCTAAAAGACCTTAACGAGTTTCATACTCGTCCGCTGACATTCGTAGCTTATGATATTCACGGTGATCGTACATTCTTTTCGGAGTGGACTATTGCTATGAACTTCTTAGCTGAGAGTGGCTTTAATGTTGTTACTACGTTCGATTACCTTGACTATCCTACGGATGGTAAAGTCTATCGAATAAACAGCACTAAAAAGTTTTACGGTATGGGATATACTGCTCACCATCCTCGTGGAGCGTTTGCTCTCAAGGAACAGAAGGCAGGAGTAGTTACACAACTACTTGATGTTGTCTGGCAGGTGGGTAAGAGCGGGGTAGTGAGTCCAGTCGCTATATTGGAGCCTGTAACTGTAGGTGACGCTACGGTCTCACGAGCCACCCTGCATAATATTGAGTATATACGAGAACTAGACTTGGAGATTGGATGTATGGTGGAAGTTATTAGATCTGGGGAAATTATACCTCGAATTTTGAAACGTGTGACCGATTAGGTCTACCTTCAAAAAAATAGTTCTTGACTTTTACCTTAATATTGCGTATAATATACATTCAATTTCAGAGGAACACATTATGACTTCAATCCAAGCCCCAACACACTGCCCTAGCTGTGAGTCGGAACTTGTATGGGTCAATCATCTTCTGTACTGTCGCAGTGCCAACTGCGGATCGCAGTTACAGAAAAAATTCGAGCACTTTGCAAAGACCCTCAAGATTAAGGGTTTGGGCTCCGTAGCTATCTCCAAGCTACCCCTGTTTGATCTTAGTGACATTTATCTGCTCACTAAAGATGAAATTACAAGTGCTCTTTCCTCCGAAAAACTGGCAGACAAGCTCTATGCGGAAATTGAGAACTCCCGTTCTGCTCCCTTAGAGCTTGTTCTTCCTGCCTTTGGTATTCCGCTTATCGGTAACACGGCAGCAAAAAAGTTGTCTTCAACTATTGAACATATTAGTGAACTGAATAAGGACACTTGTGAGCGTGCCGGTCTTGGACCTAAAGCAACGGAAAACCTGCTTCAGTGGTATCATTGGGACTTTGTGGAAGAAAACTTCCCATTCAGTTTCAAATTTAGTAAGAATACTACACCTTCGGCTAAGGGCGCAGTATGTATTAGCGGCAAATTGAAGAGTTTCAAGACCAAAGCTGATGCTACAGCAGCCTTGAACCGTCTAGGCTATGAAGTTAAGAGTAGTCTTACAAAGCAAGTCACGATTCTGGTCAATGAAAGTGGTACAGAATCTTCTAAAACAAAACAAGCCAGAGAATCTGGCATTACTATAGTAACCGACCTAATTTCTTTTTTGGAGAACTAATATGGCACTTCCTAAGTGGACTGATGAGCGCACTGCGCAACTCACAACTTTCGTGGGCGACGAATCGCCTATCTCTCAAGCAACTGTTGCAGAAGCAGCAGATCAGCTTGAAACCTCTACTCGTTCCGTTTCTAGCAAACTGCGTAAAATGGGCTACGAAGTAGAACTCGCTTCTGCCGCTGGTGGTAAGTCGTTTTCGGCTGACCAAGAAGCTACTCTTCGCGCTTTCGTTGAAGATAACAGTGGTGAATTTACCTATGCTCAGATCGCTGAGAACTTTGCAGGTGGCGCTTTCACAGCCAAATCTATTCAGGGCAAAATCCTGTCTATGGAGTTGACTGGTCACGTTAAGCCTGCTCCTAAGGTTGAAGCTGTTCGCACTTATAGCGAAGAAGAAGAAGCAACCTTTATCAACATGGTACAAGACGGCGCATTTGTTGAGCAAATCGCAGAAGCTCTTGATCGCTCTGTGAACTCTATTCGTGGTAAAGCTCTTAGCTTGCTTCGTTCTGGTCACATTGACGCTATTCCGCGTCAAGAGCACACCAAAGGTGGCGACAAAGTAGATCCTCTTGAAGATCTCGAAGTTGCTAGTATGACTGTTGAAGCAATTGCAGAAGCAATTGGTAAAACTGCTCGTGGTGTTAAGACTATGTTGACTCGCCGTGGTTTGGCTGCTGCCGACTACGACGGTGCTGCAAAAGCCGCAAAAGCTGCTCAGTAATTCTTTTGCTAGGTAAACATCCTACGCCTCTGCCTCTTTTGGGGTAAGCGTAGGATTTCTTATGTTCGGGGGAACAATTGAATATTTCCAGTGCTTTAATAAAGCAAGTTATCGCCTTGCGGGATTTCGAAACGTGGAGTTATCTGCGTAAAGAATACCTGCCTGTCGAGTATCATCTGCTTTATTCCCACATAGATAAGCACTGTGAAACTTTTCATGCGCTCCCAACATTTGATGACTTAAAGCTAGGTATTCGACACGCACAGACTCGTGAAAAGGTCTTTGCTATCGAAGGGGTAGATATAGACATTGATGCCTTTACTCTACTTCAGTATCTCAAGAACGAGTACACTCAGAAAGAGATACTTAACTCGCTAGATAATTATATTGATAACTCTGTACTATTTGCAGATGCAGAAGAATCAGTAGCACAGCTACACCAGATCGTCCTTGACATTGAAGACAAGGTAGATTTGGAGCAGCCCAATGAGAGTATGCAACGTATTACTCTCTTTGAGCCTGAAGAAGAGATTAGCAAATATTTGGGTCTCGGTCTTAACACTGAGTATGACCACGACATCAAGTTCTCCCCCCGTGACTTGATTCTTGTTGGTGGTCGCCGAGGCGCAGGTAAATCTTTGACGTGTGCTAATCTTGCTAACAATGTATTTCAATCTGGTCGTTCAGCCATCTATTTCACTATTGAAATGGACAGTCGATCAATTCTACAACGATGTTGTTCGATTGCTACTGGAGTGCCGTTCTCCCGTCTTAGGACTAAAAATCTCAGTGTAATTGAGTGGGAGAAAGTGGCTGGCTGGTGGGCGAGCCGCTTCCAGCAAGGACAAGAGCGGTTGAAGGAATACAAGGAACACCGAAACTTTGAGGACTTTCACCATAAACTTACCACTACCTGTGAGCTTCTCCCGACTCAACAGTTAGATGTCGTTTATGATGCTTCGCTTACACTTGCGAAGATTCGAGCCGAACTCGATAAGAAAGTTAAAACTCTCGATCCTGGTGTTATTATTGTAGACTATATCAACCAAGTCAAACGCTCTAATCTACCCTCACGAGGAGGGCAGTATGACTGGACTGAACAGATTGAAGTTAGTAAGGCTCTAAAAAGTATGGCACAGGAATATGAAGTTCCTATCTTCTCGCCATATCAAACGGATGCTACTGGAGAAGCTAGATTTGCGAAGGGGATACTTGATGCGGCAGATGCAGCATACTCTCTTGAGACGTGGGATCAAGAAGATTCTTGCATTACATTTAACTGTGTAAAAATGCGATCTGCTAGTATGAAGTCATTTACTTCAACTGTTGACTGGGAAAGTCTTAAAATTGGACCTGATACTGCGTTGACTCCGAAAGAGAGAGATGCAAGCTCCCATAAAACAGATGAAAGTATAGACGACCTCTGATAAAAATAGTTCTTGACACTCCTTCCATTTTTCTGTATAATATATACTGAATCAATGGAAGGAGTGTTTTTTTATGGGACTTTTTTACGGAAGCATGAGCCATTCTTTTTCTGGTCGTAAAAAGAAAAAGCTATCGCGGGGTCGCAAAGCAACTCCCGTTTTTAAAGCATATGTACCGTCGACTACGTATCGTAGAGAGACACCAGATTACCCTTCAGTAGAGAGTACAGTCTCTGCTACTGTTGCCAAAGTAGAAGATTATAAGAAAGAAGTATCTCGTAAATATACAATTGCTCCGGCATATAATAAAGGAGCATATCAAGTCATTCCACTAGAAAACGTAAAGGACATTGGACGATGAACAAATACCTAACTCCAAAAATCGAAGAACTCTTCGACCAATTGGAAATGGATATTGATATTCTAAACTACGAACATATGGAAATCGTAGTTGCGAGACTATCCAAGTATTATGCACATTTTGACGATGAACTAGCTGATTACTATCAGTATGCTTGCGACCTGCTCCTGCTCGAAGAGCATAATGATGGTACGAAGGGTACTCCTTTTGAGGACGATGAGTTTGAAACTTGGGAAGACGATGGTCAGCCCGATGAATTTCAAGAATGGTATGATTTTGATCCGGATTGCTAATGAACGTAGAAGATCTTTTAAAACAGAAGAAAATTCAGTATATTCCAAAAGGCAAAGACTTCGTCATAAGCTGTCTTAATCCGGAGCACCCAGATAGAAATCCCAGTATGCGAATAGATCAAGTTACTGGTATTTTTAATTGTTTTTCCTGTGAGTATAAAGGAAACCTTTTTGCGCACTTCGGGGAACGTGTCAATCAACTAGAATTACGCCGCCAAAAGCTCAAGAAGAAAATTGATGAAAAAAGAGCGGAGAGTATAGGTCTAGTGTTCCCCGAAGGCGCACTCCCTTATGTAGGTAACTGGCGAGATATTAAGCCAGAGACATACAAAAAGTTTGAAGCGTTCATCCACAGTAATAAAGATTATGTGGGTAGAATTGTTTTTCCAGTACGAGATAGAACTGGTAGAATTTCGGCTTTTATAGGACGACACACAACAAATGGTACGCCTAAGTATCTTAATAGTCCTCCAGGCGCGAAAATGCCACTGTTTCCTACTGTTGCTCCACTCAACGGTAGCATTATTCTTGTAGAGGGTATATACGATATGCTAAATCTACATGATAAAGGCTTGACTAATGCAGTATGCTGTTTTGGAGTAAAAAACGTAGATGAAGATAAGTTATCAATTCTAGGAATGCAAGGAGTTGATAATATTGATATATTTATGGACAACGATGAGGCAGGTCAAGCTGCTTCAGAAAGAATCAAAGGTTTGTGCGAGAAAGTTGGTCTCACAGCCCGCAATATTAAGTTTGGAAACAAACAGCAAGATGCAGGCGCACTCACCCCCACTCAAGTAACTAAATTAAAGAGTAGATTATATGCCTAAAGTTGCATTAGTAGAAACTAAGCCTTCCAAGACAGATTTCTTTTCAGAGTTTGATGGTGCTTTCGAGTTTGATCGATTTGCCTTGTGCTCTGACCCTAACATTAAAAAAGTATTAAAGCGCGATTGCGATATTTCCCTTAACCCAGATGACTACGAGTGGCTAGTACTTGTAGGATCTGATGCGCTCAAGTACTTTACAAAAATTACTTCTGTAACCGAATATTCTGGTAAGAAAGTAGAAGGTAAGTTCTTGCCTGTAATTAATCCTGCAATGTTAGCCTTTAAACCCGAAGCTAAAAAGACTTGGGAAGATAGTAAAGAGAACATTAAAAAGCATATTGCAGGAGAAATCCAAGATGTAGTGATCGATAGCTCTATTGCTTTCGGCATACAGGATACGGAGAAAGCAAATGAATTTATCCAAGCAGCAATCGACCACCCGTGTGAGTACGTTGCTCTTGACTCTGAGACAACTGGGCTATATCCTCGTGATGGGTATATGTTGGGCATTAGTCTTTGCTACGACGGTAGGTCTGGCGCTTACATTGATACCGATTGCTTTGATCTACGCACTGAAGAGCTTTTGCAACAGCTTTTCAACAAAAAGTCAGTAATCTTTCATAACGCTAAGTTTGATATGGCGTTCTTTGAGTATCATTTTAACTTCAAGTTTCCGCGCTTTGAAGATACCATGTTACTACACTATTTGATTGATGAAAACCCAGGCACTCACGGACTAAAGCAACTTTCAATGAAATTCACTCCATATGGTGACTATGAAAAGCCAATGTATGAGTGGATTGACCAGTACCGTAAAGAACATGGTATACTTAAAGATTCTTTTCAATGGGATATGATTCCATTTGATATTATGAAAACTTACGCCGGTATGGATGCCTTATGTACCTTCTTGGTCTATGAAAAGTTTGTAAAGATCAAACAGAACCCTAAACTTTTATGGGTATATGAGAATATTCTTATTCCTGGTACTCGTTTCTTGACTAATATCCAAGACAATGGCGTTCCTTTTGATCGTCAGAGACTTATTGTTGCTCAAGAATTAATGCAGAATGATATTGATGAAGCTATTCGTACTTTGTATGAGAATCCACAAATTACTAGATTCGAGGAACTAAATGGAAAGCCCTTTAATCCCAATAGCACTGTACAGCTTCGTACTCTTATGTTCGATTTCCTTGGTCTTAAACCCACTGGCAAAAAGACTGGAACAGGAGCAGAGTCTACTGATGCAGAGGTACTTAAACAACTCTCTGAACAGTCTAGTGTACCCGGACTCATCCTGGACATACGGCAGAAGTCCAAGATTAAAAATACTTACTTGGATAAGATTATTCCGCAACTCGACAAAGACTCTCATCTTCGTACGGGATTTAACCTTCATGGTACTACTAGCGGACGTCTTAGCTCTAGTGGCAAGCTCAATATGCAACAGTTGCCTCGCGATAACCCTATCGTAAAAGGTTGTATCAAAGCTACAGCGGGGTCAAAGATTGTTGCAATGGACTTGACTACCGCAGAAGTATATGTAGCTGCAAAACTTGCAGATGACAAAGCATTGATGGATGTGTTTCGTTCTGGCGGTAACTTTCACAGTACGATTGCTCACAAAGTGTTTAATCTTCCCTGTGCAGTAGAAGAAGTGGCAGAGCTATACCCAGATCGCCGACAGGCTGCAAAAGCAGTTACCTTCGGTATTATGTATGGTGCTGGTCCTGCAAAGATTAGTGAACAAGTTACTAAAGATAGTGGAAAATTCTTTTCCAAGCAAGAAGCGCAAGAAGTAATTACAGATTACTTTAAAACTTTCCATAAGTTGCGTAAGTGGATTGATGAAAATCAAAAGTTCATTGAGCAGAATGGGTTTATTTATAGCTTCTTTGGGCGTAAGCGGAGATTACCCAATGTTTCGTCAACCGATAAAGGCATCAAGAGTCATAGCATTAGGTCTGGTCTTAACTTTCTGGTGCAGTCTGCTGCTTCTGATATTAACCTCTTAGGAGCAATTGATATGGAAGCATATATTAGAGCAAACGGTATGAAGTCTAAAATCTTCGCTCTTGTACACGACTCTATTCTTGCAGAAGTGCCAGAAGATGAGATTGATTTATATTGTGAAAAACTACAGCACTTTATTCAACTGGATCGTGGTGTAAGTATTTCCGGAGCCCCTGTTGGATGTGACTTCGAAGTTGGAGACGACTATTCTATGGGTAAATTTGAAAGTAAATATGCCGCACTACTTCAATAAATTATTAGACCATTTATACAGAGTGGATTTGGACTTAACGGGCTTGTGTAATAGACAATGCTCGTTTTGTCCAAGAACACATAGAACCTACCCAAATGTAAATGAACATATGTCATTTGAAACTATAGAAGAGGTTCTATCTGAGTTACGAAAAATACGGTTCCAAGGTTTTATAGAGCTTGCAGGTAGAGGAGAGCCTTCTTTACATCCTGAGTTTGAAAAAGTCATAGACTTAGTTACAGCAGAGCCAAAAACTTGGAAAGTACGAGTAACTACAAATGGTTACAGAATGAAAAAGCTGTGGGCAGGTGCGTATAAGAAGATAGATGAGTTAATCCTCAATACTTATACCAACCAAAAAGACTATGATGCTAGACTTGAGCGTTACAAGGTCTTATCTAATGGTACGAAAGTAGAACATTATTTTAAGCCAGATAAGTTAAGCGTAGAAGAAATAAATAAATTACCTGGTCAATTAGACACTAAAACAGGGAAAAGATTTAGATATGCTTTTAATAATCGTGCAGGCTGGTTCTCAAAAGACTTAGTAGATAGCCCGTGTTATCATCCTATGAGACAGATTTTTATTGATTATCATGGTAACTATCAAATGTGTTGTAATGATTGGACTTATCAAATTAAAATTGGTAACATTCATGAAAAAGGCATGATTGATATGTACTTAAATGACCCTAAAATGAATAGAATTAGATGGACTCTTTTAAATGGTAATAGAAGGGACGTACTTCCCTGTTCTATGTGCGATGACGACCAGGGCGGCAAGCCAGGGGTTTTGAAAGTTATTAATGCCTTCAAAGAAACAGATACCTACAAACATCATGTATGTAAAATCGCAGGTAGTACTGGTAAAGACTTTGTACGAGAGCTTAAAGGAGCAGATTTAATTCCGGTATATGTTGTAGAATAATATGGTTGTAACATATAGAACAAGTAAAAAAATTAAATTTCCTGTGTACAAAATAGAGTCGAGTAACTGGGAATTAGCAGATGGATTGTTATTCCTAGACGGTAAGATACTAGACGATAGAAATATGACAGGAGATAGTCTTGGAGTACGAAGAGTGCAAACTCCTTACGCTAAAGATTCTCTATATAGACTAAGTGCTGCCATTTATTCCTTACAAGGAATATTAAAACAGAAAGTAAAAACTTTCATAGATTCAAATGGTATGCCTTTTATTTATGAAAAGACTTTAAATTGTAAGCTAAAATACTACAAGATTAAAAAAGTGGAGCGAAAGGATGTCGCTTCTATTCTGTGGTTAAATGGAGTTAATTTTCCTTTTACCATCCCTAGACCCCCAGAACAAGGAATGGACTGGGCGGGTGTTTTGCACTACAATAACTTACCTTGGGTGCTGTACGAGTATTCTGAAGAAAAACTAAAAGATACTCGAAGAAAAGTATGAGAATATGCGTAAAAAATCAAAAACCTTAGCAGGCGCAAACCTAGATCTACAAACTATTGAACCCTTAACTCAGAATCAGCTAATTGCATTTGAAAGTCAGAAACACCTAGTTTTACATGGTGTTGCTGGTACAGGTAAAACTTATATTTCCTGTTATCTTGCTTTTGATGATATGATTAAGGGGATGTACGATAAGTTAGTAATTATTCGTAGTGCAGTATCCACTAGAGATATTGGCTTTCTACCAGGAACAGAAAGAGAAAAGGCTTCAGTATATGAAGAACCTTACAAAGATATTTGTATCGAACTGTTTCAACGAGGTGATGCCTACGAGTTACTGAAAGCAAAAGGATTGGTACATTTTATGACCACTTCTTTTATTCGAGGGGTAACACTAAGAAACGCAACTATTCTAGTAGATGAGTGCCAGAATATGTCTTTTCATGAGCTAGATTCTATTATTACAAGAATCGGTGAAGGCTGTAGGGTTGTATTCTGCGGCGACTTTAGACAGGCTGATCTGGCTAAAAACGGACTAAGAGAATTTATTCGTATCCTAAAAGCTATGGATAGCTTTGATCTTATTGATTTTGAGATTAAAGATATTGTACGAAGTTCTTTTGTTAAAGAATATATTATTGCTAAAACGGAGCTTGGATTTTAAAAATGACTACTACTCAACTGTTGAGAGAAGAAGAGTGTAAGAATGCGTTTCTAGCATTCTGCACAGAACACGATATTGAAATACTCAGAGAGGTGCTACCTCACGAAAATAAAAAAGAGTCTACAGACTGTGATTTTGTGGTAAGCATTAACGGAGTTGAAAAATCGGTCTCTCTAAAAACAAAAGGCGGTGCCTTTACTACAAAGAACCTGGGCACAGGAAAAACCGCACTTAAAAAGTGGTATAAAGGGGATAAGTTTCTACAAAAGGTAGAAAAAGCCTGTCAAGAGTCCTTAGAGCGTAGACACGAGCTAGGAAAGGTTCATGCGCGGTGGGAGCAGTTCGGAGACGAAATCTCTGAAAAGAAACTATACGCTATTGAGCCTATTCTAGCCGCCTACGAAGAGCTATTTTCTGTAGAGAGTAATATTGCTGCATTTTTTCACTATATCTATGACGGCAAGTCTGATATTTTATGGATTGATGGAGACTATATCGAAGGGGTAGAAACCCCTACTCTGCCAAAGAAAGTAGAGCGTGTAAACAGTAAAAGCCTTAGACTGGGAAATCTGACTTTAAGATTTAAAACAGCAGGCGGAAAGGTCTCAGACCCTATTAAGATAAATGTAGAATGAAAGCAGTTATAAGTAACCGAATATATCTGGAATGCACGAAAGAGTATAGGGAAGTTCTGTCAAAAGAACTGACCTATACTATTCCTTCGCATAACCCAAACGATCCTCCACAAGTTATTAAAAATATGCAGCGCATTCGAGAAAACCTGGTTACTATACCTATTGGAAGAACGGATTTAATACCAAATGACTATGAAATTGTTGACAAAAGGATTACTCATCCTGTTGATTTTCCTCCTTTTAGGTTCCCATTACGTGAATCTCAGCAAGAAGTCTACGACGCTCTCGATGATAACTGTATCATCAACGCGTGGGTAAGCTGGGGTAAAACCTTTACAGGACTGGCAATCGCAGGAAAACTAGGGCAGAAAACTCTCGTTGTTACCCATACAGTACCATTGAGAAATCAGTGGGCAAAAGAAGTAGAGAAAGTGTATGGTATTAAGCCTGGAATTATCGGAAGTGGTAGCTGGGACATTGATAGTCCAATTGTTATTGGAAACACTCAAACACTATACCGAAATATAGATAAAATACGAAAAGAGTTTGGAACAATAATTCTTGACGAAATGCATCATGTATCTTCGCCAACCTTTGCTAAGATAATTGATACAAACTATTGTAGGTATAAAATTGGACTATCAGGTACTATTGAGAGAAAAGACGGAAAGCACGTTGTGTTTAGGGATTACTTCAGCCCAAACATATTTAAACCACCAAAAGAAAACTATATGACTCCTACTATAGAGATTTATAGGTCTGACATACGGTTTATGGATGGGGCGCATATTCCTTGGGCAAAACGAGTAAATGCTCTGGCAAATAATAACGAGTATCGACATTCAGTAGCTATGCTTGCCTCTGCTTATGCCGCTCGCGGACATAAAGTGTTGGTGGTAAGCGATCGAGTTCAGTTTTTACGAGCTTGCGCCGAACTGACCGGTGAGAAAGCCGTATGTGTTACAGGTGAGGTAGCGCATGAGGACAGGGAAAAACTCGTGGATGAAATTTTGTACGGGGATAAGAATGTTCTCTACGGAACTCAAGCAATATTTAGTGAAGGTATTTCTGTCAACACCCTTAGCTGCCTTATACTTGGAACGCCTATTAATAATGAGCCTCTTCTCACACAGCTTATTGGTAGGGTAATCCGAAAGCTAGAAGGGAAGAGAGATCCAGTAGTAATTGATATACATTTAAAAGGTAAGACAGCCCAAAAACAAGCATCAAATAGAATGGGCTACTATATGAAACAGGGGTATAAAATTAAAGAATTATGAATAAGAGAGTACCACTTACATTTGAACAATTAGTAGCTCCGATGCTTCCTGAAGTATTCAAAAACTCTGTAGCAGGTAAGAAACCTATGGTTATTCGTGCTACAGAATTTAAAAAAGACTTTTTTGGGAAAATCATAACCTGGGGTCAGATCTCAGATTATGTAGCGAACGACAGAGCCGTAGCGGGGTTGCAGATGATTACTCCAAATAGAGAAAAACTCTGTATGGAGAAAGAAAATCTGTTTAGAGGCGCAAAACCTGCGTGGTCTAGAAAAGACCGCTACGAGAAGAAGTATGTACAGGAGATATGGAATTCCGGCGGAAGTATGATTCTTACAAAAGCCTCTATGCTTACACCGCATATTTCTGCTATTGCTAATGCTCTTGAGTCCGAGTTTAAAAATACTGCGGCTGATGCACATTTTTACTGCTCTCCAGTTAAAAATGCAATATCCTTTGAGTGTCATGCAGACGGCGACGATAATTACCTAATTCATGCAATTGGGGATGTACACTGGAAAGTGTATAATAAGTTTGCACAAAAAGGAGAGAGACGCACAATGACGGATATAGAGGAAAAACGCCTAAATCCCATCATTGATACTACACTTACTGTAGGCGACTTAATATACATTCCAGAAGGGATGTTTCATAGGGCTACCCCAATGTCAGCAAGAGTTTCTATCTCTGTGCCGCTTGCAAAGAATGCGTTGCACCCAATAGACAGAAATTACTATGACTTTGGAAAAAATAATTCTTGACAAATCCTTTAGAGTTTGATATAATATGTTCTTATATGACTGGAAGAAGATATGGGATTTTACAGACGGGAACGTTCACGACTGTTATCTCATTTTCAAAATGATGACAAACAACCTTATACCGCAAAATCGGTACGATAGTATTTATCGGTTTCGTAATGCGGATTTTAAGGGCGCCTCATTTCTGGTACATCCAGACGTCCTTCTATTCCATTCATATAAATATACCAAACGTGAGATAGCTCAGTATCTGGCGCTAGCTTCGCTACGCTCTTTTGCTGACTATCTTGCTACTGGTAATATAACCTTGTCTCTAATAGAGACTCCAGTAACAATCGACCTTTTTACAGATAATAGGCTACTTCGTATTGAAAATGGAATTGTCCACTTTATATATGAAGAAGTCCCACAGGAGAAACACTAATGGCACTATCATTCAACAAATCAAAGGGCGGAGCCCAAAAATCATCTATCTCTTCTTACGCATACCGCGAAGGCGACAACTCTGTTCGTCTGGTAGGCGATGTTCTTGCCCGATATGTCTATTGGCTAGAAGGCAAAAACGGTAAGCAGATTCCTTTCGAGTGTCTGTCTTTTGATCGCAATGAAGAGCGCTTCAACAACAAAGAAAAAGACTGGGTTCGTGAATACTATCCCGATCTAAAGTGTGGATGGAGCTATGCAATGCAGTGCATTGATAATGGCGAAGTCAAAGTAATCAATCTAAAGAAAAAGCTATTTGAAGCAATTCTTACAGCAGCAGAAGATCTTGGCGATCCTAC
>Ga0102963_1000652_pt1 | contig 14889 bp, 15 predicted proteins | sample SalPon2_C_H2O_MG_2_FD_84522 | JGI IMG/M metagenome (GOLD analysis project Ga0102963, IMG submission 84522) | Salt pond water microbial communities from South San Francisco under conditions of wetland restoration - Salt Pond MetaG SF2_C_H2O_MG | ecosystem: Environmental > Aquatic > Non-marine... | reverse complement strand
TTTAGTTATGGTTGTTTAAAGTAGTAAAATAATTTTATATAAATATCTATAAAAGGAAATTACTATGGATTGGATAGATTTATGTAAAAAAAGGAAGCAAACTTTTGTATTTAAAGAAATTGTTCCTGAAAAAAATTTAATAGATAAAATAATTTTAGATTTACATACAAATTGTCCAAGTAAACAAAAAAAAGTTCCTTATAATATTGAAATTTTGGATTGGTCAGATAAACAAAGAAGGATAGATATATTTTCCAAAACGTATTGTGACAAGAATACTTTACAAGATAGAAGAAACCCACAAACCTTAGCACCTTATTTAATTTTGTTTAGTAAAAGACAGCAAGATGTTTGGGTAGATTATAATTTAGAAATAGGGTTAGCTGCAATGTTTTTTGTTTTTTCTGCTGCTAACCTCGGTTTAGATACAGGTTTTTGTGGCTGTTATAACGATCCAAATTATGAGTTGGCATTAGGTGTTGGATATGCTGCTGCCGACAGAAGCTTGTACTATAATCCTTTACTTAATAAATTTGTTAACGGACCAGGAGTACCTTTTGACGAGCATAAACCTGAATTACATGAGTATGTGAATGTACAATTATGAAGATATTAGAGTTATACATTTAGAGAACACGCAAAATTGTCAAGCAAGTTGTCCTATGTGTGATAGAAATCAAAATGGAGGCGCAGTTAATCCACATATTAATTTAGATGAACTAACAATAGATGATGTAAAATTAATTTTTCCTATTGAATTTGTAAAACAATTAAATACACTTTATATGTGTGGTAATTTGGGAGATCCAATAATTGCTAAAGATACTTTAGAAATTTTTGAATATTTTAGAGAAAATAATAGTAATATATGGTTGAGCATGAATACTAATGCTGGTGCTAGGGATAAAGACTGGTGGCATGAACTTGCAAAGATTTATGGTAAAAAAGGAACTGTTATTTTTAGTATAGATGGGTTACAAGATACAAATCATATTTATAGACAAGGAGTGGTTTGGGAAAATGTTGAAAATTCTTTTAACAGTTTTATAGAAGCAGGAGGAAGAGCGAGATGGGATTTTTTAATTTTTGATCACAACCAGCATCAGGTAGAACATGCAGAACAATTGAGTGTTAAATGGGGATTTGAAAAATTTGTAAAGAAAAAAACTGGAAGGTTTGTTACTGCAAATGTTCAAAATAAAGACAAACATCAAGCTATAAACAAAAAAGGTTTAAAAACAGCAGAAATTGCAAAACCCAAAGAAGAGTTTCAAAATACAGCAGTTAAAAAGTTACCAACTTTGTTAGAAAAATATGGTAGTATGGATGCTTACTATGATGTTGTTCCTATTAACTGTAAAGTGAAAGATCAAGGTAGCTTGTTTATAACAGCAGAAGGGTTAGCAATGCCGTGTTGTTGGACTGCAGGTCGCATGTATAAATGGTGGCACAAAGATCCTAAGGTTGAACAAGTGTGGAAATACATAGACGCTGTAGGCGGTAAATCTATTATTAACGCTAAAAAACATAGTCTTAAAAAAATATTTGATACAAAATTATTTGATTTAATAGAAAATAGTTGGAAAAAACAAACATGTTTGGAAGGAAAATTAAAAGTATGTGCTATGAAGTGTGGTCAAGAATTTGATCCTTTTGGAGAGCAATTTAAATGAAATTAAAAGACTTGCCTGACAACATTTGTGCCTTACCTTTTGCTGGGGTTCATTTTCGTTCTACAGGAAAAATAGGACCGTGTTGTGATTTTGATGAAAAATATATGTTTAAAGGTTTTGATACTAAGGCCTATTTGCAAAGTGAAACTTTAAACGAAACTAAGGAAAAATTTTTAAAAGGTGAATGGCCTGCAGGATGTATGGCTTGTAAAGTACAAGAAAAAAGAACAGGACATTCTAGAAGATTACAAGAAACACCTAATTTTTTAGGTCATTTACGTGAACATGTTTTAGAACCTTATATGCTGACTGGGTTTAAAAAGCTTTTCTACCTAAATCTTGGTCTTAACAACAAATGTAATTTAGGTTGTATTATGTGCGGACCGTCTAATAGTTCTTTTATACTACAAGAAATGAATGAAAATACAGCCCATTTTTTAAATCCAAATGCTTCTCCTATAAATGAAATTATTGATAATCCAGTTTTTGAAAATGTATATAATAACAAAATGTCAATACAACAAATTGATGATTTGATTGATTTGATTGATATAGATAACATAACTACAAGAATCACATTTCATGGAGGTGAACCTTCTATAATGAAAGAACCTTATGATATATTAACAAGAATTAAAGAACGTAATTTACAAGACAAAGTTGATGTAAGTTTTAATAGTAACTTTAAACAATACAATGATTTGTGGTTTAAAACCATATCTGAGTTTAGAGGTCATGCTCTCATTAGCCTTGATGCAATAGGTAAACAAGGAGAATATATAAGGTGGCCTAGCGAATGGAACATAGTAGAAAACAATATTTTAAAATTTAAAGAAAACTATGGACATCAATATAGAATTACAATTTGTCCTACTATACAAATTTTGAATGTAATGCACTTAAATTCTTTAAGTAAATGGTGTTTAAAACACAATATTGAACTCACGTTAAATAGTATTTTACAATGGCCAAATATTTTAAGTATAAGCAATTTACCTAAAAAAATTAAAAATAATTTGCTTAAAGAAATAAAAACATTAGAGTATAACATGGGATTTAAAAGAGATGAGAGACCTAATATTGTTAAATGTTTAGAGCAATCTCCAGTAGCAGATATTTCAGATACTATAAAATTTTTAGAACGAATAGACAAAATTAGAAACACTAATTGGAAAGAATGTTTTCCATATTTAAGCGAAATATATGAATGAATACAGAGATATATCACCTACATTTTGTGCTTTGCCTTGGTTACACCTAAGCAGTAGACCAGATGGTAAAATGAGAACTTGTTGTACCTCTAATGCAAGTTCTGTTCAAAGTCCTAATAGTACTCAAAAACAAGGTGGTGGAGAAGTTGGAGTTTTAAAAAACGATAAAGGTGAAAGTGTAAACTTTAATACTACTAGATTAGATGAAGCATGGAATAGTTCTTACATGAAAAATGTTAGAACTATGATGTTACAAGGTCATAAACCTGATAGTTGTATTAAATGTTACAAAGAAGAAGATGCTGGACATTTGTCTAAAAGAAATTGGGAAACAGAATATTGGGGGAATAGATATGATTTATATTCGCTTATAAAAGAAACACAAGAAGATGGAAGTATACCACCTAAAATTAGATATATAGATTTACGAATGGGAAGTAAATGTCAACTTGCTTGTGTTATGTGTAGCCCTCATGACAGTTCAGGATGGATAACTGACTGGCAAGATATATATCCTAACATACAAAATGAAAGATTAAAGAAAAACGCAAATTGGAATAACAAAGGACTAAGTCACGGTAGTAGTTATAATTGGCACAAAAACAATCCACAGTTTTGGTCAGATTTGATGAATCAAATTCCTCATATGTATCAGTTATACTTTGCTGGAGGAGAAAGTTTAATAATAGATGAACACTATGATTTGTTGGAAGAGTGTATTAAAAAAGGGTATGCAAAAGGAATTGAGTTAAGATATAATTCTAATGCAGTGGAGTGGCGAGATGATTTGTTTGATTTATGGTCTGAGTTTAAGCGGGTAAGGTTTCATTATAGTATTGATGCTTATGGCGAGCAAAATAGTTACATAAGATATCCTAGTGAATGGAACCACCAAGAAGAAGTTTTTTGGAAATTAGACAATACTTCTCCCAATGTGGAAGTTACAACAGCAACAACAATTATGGCACTTAATGTTGCTTACATTCCTGAGTTTTTAAAATGGAAAGTATCACAAGGTTTTAAAAAACTGAACACATGGCCATTAGGGGCAGGAGGAATAAACATGCACTTTGCTTATTGGCCACCACAATTAAATGTAAAAGTTCTTCCAGCTAATTTAAAAAAACAAATTACACTGAAATACGAAAATGAACTTTATCCTTGGATGGAAGAAAATTGGCAAAAATTTACAGGTATAGTTGAAAATAATGTAAATAAAGAAGATTTTTTAAATGCAAGTTATGGAAAAAAACGTTTTAAAGGAATTATAAATTTCATGAACTCAGAAAACTGGGATGAAAGATTTCCTGAGACTGTAGAATGGATTAAAGTATTAAATAAACAAAGGAATTATGAAGATAAATTTACAAAGATCTTTCCTTTGTTTAAAGACTATTTATAAAAATTATGTATTGTAGTGCCCCTTGGACAACAGTCCAAATAAAAAATGACGGACAGTTTAGTTATTGTTGTATGAGTAGAAATCCTTTAGGGTCAACACTTAATGATCCAAAATTAGTTGAAGGTAGGAAAAAAATTATCAATGGTGAAGTTTTGCCTGTATGTCAAGAAAGATGCTTTGATATAGAAGAACTTTTTAGTAGTCAGCAGTATTACCTTACCAAACACTATCCAATAAAAAATAAAGTAACAGAGATTGCAAATCCATTAGACATTGAATATATAGATTTAAGGATGGGAAACATATGCAATTTTATGTGTCTAATGTGCGGAGATAGAGACAGTCATTTATGGGGAAAGGTAAATGGTAAAGAAAATCCATACATAAGTTGGGCTCAAACGCCTGAAAAATACAATGAAATAATTAATTTTATAGATAGTTGTAAAAACTTAAAAAGCATAAGTTTAGCAGGCGGTGAACCATTCTATAATAAAACTCAGTTATTTGATATAATTAATAAGCTAGATAGGAATATTGACTTAAAACTAATTACTAATACTAGTTTTTGCGATGAAGAAATTATCGACAAACTCAATGAATTTGATAGGGGAAGATTACATTGCAGTGTAGATGGTATTGAAGATTGGATTGAATTGCAAAGATTTAAAAGTAATTGGGATAATATAGAAAAAAACCTATTAACCTATGCGGAAAAATTAAATTATAATTGGGATGTGAGGTTAGTACCTACATTCACTGTTTTAAACACGTTAGGCGCAGATATCTTTGTAGATTGGTTTTTAGACCATTTAAATAAAATAAGAGATAAATCTTACTTTAGTTATACTATATGCACTGTTCCTCCTAGAATGAGCCCATATATACTTCCATTAGAACTTAGACAAAATATAGTTCGTAAAATTAGAAAAAGTAATTTTAATATTAATAATCCAACAATAGAGCGTTTAAGTAATGCTTTAGAAAAAGATATCAAACCTAACAAGCAAGATATAAAAGATTTAAAAAAATATCTAGAATATGTAAAAAATTCGTTAAATTTAGATGTAATAGAAAAAATACCAATTTTGGAGGAAGTTTTTGGAGAATAATAAAGATATTTTATGTCCTCTACCTTTTGTTCATCCTTTTTTTGATGTACGAGGATTATATACTGCTTGTTGTAATGGCGCTTTTTATGAAGACAGTAAGCATGTAAGTGAGCTAAATTCTTTAGAATGGTTCTATAGCAAAGAAATGGAAACCTTACGAGCTGATATGATTAATGGTAATAGAAATAGACTATGTACGCATTGTTGGGACAAAGATGATATAGGTATAAGAAGTCCTAGGTTTAGTCATTTATATTACTGGAAAAACAAGATAGATATAAATAATCCTGTTCCCAAATACTTTGATTTAAAACCTGATAATACTTGTAATTTAGCTTGCTTTTTTTGTACTGCTAGTAGTAGTGATAAAATTGTAAGAATTACAGAAGAACTTAATAAAACTGAACGGCCTGTTAGATGGGATTCAAGTTTGCATTTAGTAAAAGAAAGAGAAAAATTAGGAACATTTGATGATACAGTACCTGATTATATTCTTGATAATATCAATAATATAGAACAACTTAAATTTACTGGTGGGGAACCTTTTTTAATTCCCAAAGTATTAGAAATATTAAAAAAGGTTAGTGAAATAAAACCTGAAGTTGATATTAAAATTACAAGTAATGGAACAGTTATTACTAAAGATTTTTATCCAGTTCTAGATAAACTTGATAATGTTAAAATTAAGTTAAGTATAGATGCTATAGATGAACTATATGACTATATTAGATTTCCTAGTAAATGGGATCAATTTCAAAAACGAATAGAAAACACTTTCCAAAGTTTACCAAAGGTGTCATTTAACATCAATTGCTTAATTACTTCTATGAACTTAGAGCAAATTCCCAAAATAATAAAATGGTTTAAAAATATACAGAACAAAAATCATAATTTAGAGTATATTATTATTGATCCAAATATAACTCCAAAAAATAATGAAGCAAGTATTCATACAATGGAAAAAAAATATTTACAATTAATAAAAGATAAAATAATGCATGATACTAAAGATTGGGATATGACTTGTAAAACAAATATGCAAATATTAAATTTATTTAAAAAAATAGATAACGCAATTAACTTAAACTTTTATGATAAAAAACTATTAAAATTAGAATATAGTAGACAAAATAATATTAGAAATATTAATATAATAGATGTAGTGGAACCAATAAGTAAAGGTTATTTTAAAGAGTTGTTGACATGAAAAAAATTGCTGTTTTTGGATGTAGCTATAGTGCAGGACATGGAACATCATTATATAGATGGATAAATTGGCCTACTGAATTATTACTATTAAATAATGACAATTTTAAGCTTTATAATTGTGCTTTAGGTGGGTCAAGTATTGATTATTCTGTCTTTTGTCTGCATAAATTTTTATCAGTAATTAAACCTGATCTGGTTTTATTCCAATTTACTACACCACTTAGATATAGTTGGATACCATTGCGACAACAAGAAACAAATTTTAATGATTTTTATAATATATTAACTTATAAAGATCTAAATATCCCTACAGAAGAAATATCTACAACAAAATACATGGACTTGCAAAATTACAATATTGTTAAAATAAAACATGATGTTGGTTGGGGGTTCATAACACCTGGATCAACAACTAGTCCATATAGTCCTATAAAATTTGCTAAAGAGTTTTATGGTAATGTAGGAGATAATATGTTAGACATACCTAAATTATTATCATTTGTATTTTACATTAAAGAATTTTTACTAAAAAATATACCTTGTCTATTGCTATCTCATGACAAATACTTTTTAAATGGTTACATAGATACAGGCTTTTTAGATTTAGACTTTAAAGAAGCATTAGGAGAAGAATATTTTGAAAAAAATGTGATTGATGAAGGTAAACATTTAAGTCATGATGCAATCAAAAAAATTGCTGAAATAATAAACGAAAGAATAAAAGAATTTTTATGATACAACCTATGCCATTACAACCTAGAGAAAATTGGCCTGTACAATTAGATCAAAAATTAATAACTTATTTTAGTAAGACACAAGTTATTGAAAATTTTTTAACTGAAGAAGAATTACAACAAATAATGATGCATATGTTTCATACTTTTCAAAGACCTAGGCATTATAAAGGTGGCACTTTTAAATTTGAAAAATTTGATTCTAATTTTATATGGGAAATTTTATATCCTAAATTAAAACATGTATTTACTTGGTTAAGTAAAAGTGATATTTTAGATGGAAATGGATATATAACAGGTACAAATTATTCATTACATATGGATAGTTGTAATCCTTCAGTATATTTTAATACAAATCAGTTAGCAGTCAAAAGTTTTATTTTACCTATTTTTGTTTGTAAACCAGAAAACAATCGTGATTCTAAGTTTATTTTATTTAGAAACAGATTGTTAGGATGGGAGTGCAATTTTAGTAATGGAAGTAGTAATGATGTAAATTTAGCTTATCAAAAAAATGTAACGAGTTACACGGATTTACCTTGGTTAGATGTAGATGGTAATAAGCTAAACTTAAATCACAATAAACTAAGTGTTAGTGAAGATTTTTATAATGATCATTTATCTCATTTACCTAAGGAAACTTTTTACGGTATGGAATTAGAAGAAATAGTTCCTTTTAAACCTCATGATATAATTATATTTGATCCATATCAACCACATATAACAGGAGACAAAAAATGGAGCAAAACAAATTTAAAAGGCGGAATAAGATTTAACATACAAAGGAAAATAGATAAATTATAATGCCTAAATGTAACATATTAGATAATCATGCTTGTATAACTGTAAGTGGAAATTGGCGTCCATGTTGTAGGTTTAATGAAAAAGTTCAACCATGGAGTCAAGTTATGTCAGCAAATGAATACAGTTATTCTGAATGGAGAAATAGTAGTTTTTTTACAGAAGTTTATAATCAACAAATCAAAGGATGGCATGAAGGATGTTTTGGTTGCAAACTATCTGAAGATACAGGCGGTAGAAGCACTAGATTAACTTTTAATGAAAAATTAAGTGGTAATAAAAATTCATTAGAATATATTGAAATTAGTTTAAGTAATGAATGCAATTTGGCTTGTAAAATGTGTGGTCCTTGGGCAAGTTCTACTTGGATGGATATTTTAAAAAATACAAATACATTAAATGAGTTTTTTAAAATACCAACAAAAAGCAAGCCTGTAGATATTAATAAACTTTTTAACAATATAGATTTAAGTAATATAAAAACAATAAAACTATTAGGTGGAGAACCTTTTATAACACCTCAGACACATGATTTTTTTGCATATTTAGATGATATAGGAATTTTAGAAAAAATAGAATTAATGACATCAACAAATGCAACTTTTTTTCCCACAAAACTTTTGCCTTATTTGAATAAAATTAAACGTATTAGTATGTCTCTTAGTATAGATGGTATGTATGAAGTGAACGACTATGTTAGATACAAAAGTTCATGGAGCATATTTGATAAAACTGTAAACAATTGGATAAGTTTTTTTAAAAATAGACCAGATAAGAAAGCTTTAAAATTATCTAGTGTACTAAATGCATATAATGTGCATCAAGTTTGTGAAATTGATAATTATGCTAAAGATAAAGATTTAATGTTTATTTACAACATAATAAATGGACCTGAGTATTTAAAATTAGAAGCTTTACCTGAGCTTTATATTAATTATCTAAAAAATTCAAAAATTTTTAATACAGATGTAGCAACTCCTATATTAAATTACTTTAATACAATACAACACAATAAACATTTAAACAAACTTTTAATTCAGTATACTGAACTTTTAGATAAAATAACACAAATATCTCTTAAAAATAGTAATCCTATACTTTACAAATACCTTTTTTAATAAATATACACGATATTTAAACTTTAAGGAGAAAAAATGTCTTTAGAACTAATATTGCAAAATAAACAAGAAATTATCGATAATTTTTTAACTAATGTCCAAGAAAATCACCCTAGTAGAATTGTAAACATTGATATCCATAAAGAAGAGTTAAATCAATTAATAATCAGTATTTGTAATGATTTGAATGATAACACTACTATTAATTTACAAGATCTTGCAGCAAATTTATGGCATAAAGGAGACTTCTTGTCTAAAATTATATATGCACAAGATTATATTGTAGGGAACTTTTTTGACAGTTTAATAAATAAATTCCCAACATTAGCTATTAGATTAACAGAATTAAGTGAAATTTTTAGAAATTCGTCTAAAGGTGCACCTTTTTATAAGAAAAAATATGTTTTAGAAGATAAAAACAGATTTCTTGAAGAGTATAATAATTTAGCAAAACATAGATATAATTATAAGCCTTTAGAAGGAGCTGTTAACGAATATGACTTTGAAATAATTTTAAATGCTGCAAATGGAATAACACCTGCACTTTCTAATGAATATAATTACAGGGTAGATGAAGTACCTGAACATATTAAAAAAGATATTTATGAGCAAACAAAAAATTTTAGTGAAGCAGCACAAGAAACTGGATTTTCTGGATATGCAATAGACAACAATCCCCAACTTCTTGCTCCGAAAGTAATCGTTTTTTCTTTAAGATACAATCTAGATAACTCAAATATAGAACAATTTTGTGGACATATGACTGTAAGAGATCCTAATATAATGAATGTGGGTATGTGTGTTTGGCATACAACAATGGTAGCAGAAGCTTTAGGTTATAAAACTTCTTTTGCACAAATGACAGGTTGGAAAAGAGAAAAATGTAAAGAATTGTTAGGACTTACTTCTGATGAAACACAAACTGAAATAACTTTAAATAGAAGTGGAAAATATGACTTTATGCCTATGATTTTCTTATGTATTGGTAGTGAAGGTTCTATTAACGCAAATACAAGAAGAGATAAAAAGGAAAATATAGTTAATATTTTACAAAAAAAATAAATTTAGGTTAACAATAGTTGTATGCAATAAGTAGTCCGCCTGGAGCAGGATTAAATTTTCTTATACATAATTATACTAAGAATAATATTCCATATCAATTTATTGAAACAAGAAAAGTAGGTTTTCCTTTTAATAAAGAAAGTAATGAGTATTATAAATTACCTAATACTATCTTTAATGCTATAGATTTTTTTTATCAAAACTTATATCATGATAATATTACATTACAAAAATTTGACCAAATAATAGATAATGATTGGGAAACTATTAAATTTAGAGACAAAAAACTATTAGATAATATCCAAAATTATAAATTCAATTTTTTAAATACTAAATTAATAATATCAGGGCATTATCCACCTTATGCCTTAGCTAGAATTTTAAATAAAAATTTTGATGAACAAATAACTATAAATTTTACTAATGACAGTAAAATTTGGGTAGATGTTTTAGTTTTTATTAAAAAACATATGGCAACTAAAATATATGGTGAAAATAGTATTATACAAAATGGAACATATAATTTTATATATATAATTAATGCAATTAATTTTATTATGAGATCATTAGTTGATTTACAAGATATATCTGTACTTGACATAATAAAATCTGCAGTAGATGACCAAAAAAATTATTTTGTAAATTTATCTACAACAAATAAAAAATTAATAGAAGGTAGTAATTTTAGTTTTGCATTAATATTTTATTCAATTATTTCAAATAAAGATATTGATGATGAATTATTATATAATTTTATAGCAAAAATAGAACAAACTCCTCAAGGAACATCATGTATAAGTTCTGATTTTTTTCCTAATAAGGATAAGTTACATGAACTAAATTTATTAGAAAATATTGCAAAAAAAAATTTTAATACAAATTATGAAGATTTATTTTTTACTTTAAACATTGATAAAGATTGTTTTTTATTTAAAAATACTGACCATAATGATATAAAAAATTATTCATTAAAAAACTTAGAATTGGTAAGTAAGTATTTGCCTTTATTTAAATATACATCATGTATTAAAAATCTAACAGAAATACATACAAAATATAAAACAATAATTAATAGCATTTAGTTAAAAAATAATTTTACTAAAATTATATTTTATATATAGTTACGTAAACATTTGGTAATATGTTATCAATTTTTGTAGTTGTTTTAAAGAATTTTTTTAAAAATTTATTATTAAATTTGTACCATTTCAATTTATTTTCACTTGCAAATTTAAGTATATTATAATTTTGTTTTTTTATTTGCCAAAACATATATTTTTCATTTTTATAGCTTTTATAACTTGGATAAGTTATGTCGAATCCTCCAGCATCTAGCCACCATTGAAAACTATCATAGCTGTTTCTATAAATTAACATTATCCAATCGTTTTTAAATTTTTTCTTAATTTTATCTAATTTAAACACCCATTCATGGCTTTTTAGTAATTTAATTCCTTTAGTTTTTTTAAATGGTGCATCTAAATTTTTTTTTCCAAGTTTGGCTGGAAATTCCATTTTTTTACCATAATAAGAGCCTTTATGACCACTATACTTATTATGTTTATATTCTCTTTTTTTGCTTCTATCACTTGTATTAAAAATTCCAGTAGATTCTAATTGTAGTGCTATACCACTCCACTTACTACCAGGAACTCCTGTAAAAAATATTTTTTTTGGATATCTCATAATAATAAATACTCATATATAATAGAATATTTATGTACAATTGTAAGGCATTTACAAATCATTTGTGTTTAAATGTAAGCGGAAGTTTGCAACCTTGTTGTAGATTTGAAGGATCTAGTTTCCAATTTAATTATAAATTACCTGATTACAGTAATCTTAAAATAGTAAATGATTGGGTTGTAGGTTGTGAAAAGTGCAAATTAGAAGAAGACACATTTACAAAACAAAGTTATAGACAATATTTAAATTCTATATTACAAGATACTAATAAAATAGAATACTTAGAATTAAGTTTAGATAATACTTGTAACTTAATTTGTAAAATGTGTAACCCTAGTAGTAGTAGCTCCTGGCAAGACTTAATAGATAGAAATAATAGTTTAACGAATTATATTAGTATAAAATATAATCAAAAAAACGAAATCAATATTGACAAACTTTTTAATGAAATAGATTTAAGTGAGTTAAAATATGTTAAATATTTAGGGGGAGAACCTTTTATATCTCTCAAAATAGAAAATTTGTTTAAAAAATTAAAGGAATATAATTTAATAAATAAAATTACCTTTATTACAAATACAAATTTAACTTTTTTCCCTAGCAAACTAATAACTTACTTAGAATCTTTTAAAAATGTAATAGTTGCGTTTAGTATTGATGGTATTGGATCTTTAAATGAATATATAAGATATGGTAAGAGTTGGACTATAAATAGTAACACTATAAGATTATGGAAAAATTTTGCAAAAACTAATAATAATATTAGTTTTTATGTACATACGACTGTACAAGCTTACAACTTACATGATTTAACTAACATAAAAAACTTTAGTATAGAAAATGATTTAGTATTTAATCCTATTTTGTTAAGAAATCCTAAACATTTAAATATAAACGTGTTACCATTAAAATATATTCAATCTATTAAAAATAATGATAACGAAAAATATATTGATAATTATTGTTTTGATGAAGTAAATTATGTTAAGTTTATAAATTATACAAAAGAACTAGACAGAATTTTTAATACTGATTATAAAAAAATAAATAAATTATGCAATTTTTATTAAACGAAAATTTAGTTGAAAAATTAGATTATAATTTTCCTTTTAATGATTTTAAAAACCTTTTGTTTGATTTTATAAATTTATACAAAACTGATTTTGAAGACAGTCCAAGGTCTAAAACTCAAGGACAATTATCAATACAGCATAGTAGATTAGTTACACACGATTATCATTTAGATGGCGTTGGAGTTACAAAAAATTATGAAAATTATAATTTAACAAATTATTGCATCATAAATAATTTTTTTAAAAACACAATAGTAGAAAAAATAATAAATGATTTTAAATTATATAGGTGTAGGGTACTTAAATTAAATCCTAAATCGTGTTACACTGTTCATAAGGATTTAGAGAAAAGATTACATATACCTATAATTACAAATGACAAATGCTATATAATTTTTCCTGATAAAGAAAAAATATATCATTTAGATCAAGGTAGTGTGTATATCACAGATACTACAAACAATCATACTGCCACCAATTGTAGTTTTGAAGATAGAATTCATTTTGTTGGATGTTTCCAAAATTAAATAAAAGGTTTTATGTTAATAACAGGTAATAAAAAATATGGTTTAGCAGAACAATTATACAAAATATATCCAGCTGCAAAGTTTTTAAGTAGAGAAACGGGTTATGATTTAACTCAAAAAAGTACACAAGAATTAGTTGCACAAGAAGCTTTAGAACATGATATTTTTATTAATAACTCTGCATTGTATAAGTTTGAACAAGTTAACTTACTAAATAATGTTTATAAAATAGCAAAAGAACAAAATCATAACATTTTTATAATTAATATTGGAAGCACTATTGACAGATACAGTAAAGGAACTGACTGGATTTATAGTGCTGAGAAAAAAGCACTTAGAGATTATTCCAGTAGTCTTGGAAAACAGTCTGTTTGGAATAATGGACCAAAAGTTAATTTAATAAGTTTTGGAAGTTTAAGTAATGTTCAGCACAAGCACCCAGACAGAGTATGTATGGATATTAGTGTGGCTGCTCAATACGTTAAATGGTTGGTAGATCAACCATCTCAATTTTTAATAAATGAAATAAGTATAGACCCTATTCAAAAAAAATAATTATGGAAAATGATTTAAAATGGAGTAATTATGATTTCTCCAAAATACCTTTTAATGACTTAGTTAGTGTAGGACAAAGAACTTTATTATACAGAGATTTATTTACTGTAAGTTGGCTATTGGGAAGATATTGTAATTATAGATGTAGTTATTGTTGGCCTTATGCAAGATCAAACACAAAAGATCATCGTCCTACAGAGTTATGTTTATTAACTATTAATGAGATTAAAAGGCAGGCAAGAGAAAATAAATTTAACAGTTTTCACTTTAGTTTGTCTGGAGGGGAACCTACGTTTCATCCTGGTTACTTGGATATTTTAAAACATCTTGCAGATGATGTTCCTAACACAAATTATACAAGTATACACATGACTAGTAATTGTTCTAGACCTATGGAATGGTTTGAGAAATATGTTGAATATGCAAAACCATTTCATAGGGCAAGTATTACTGCTAGCTTACATACTGAGCATGTAATATCAGAAGAAGAAATAGAAGAGTTTGCTAATAAACTAGAATTTTGTCAATCTTATGATGTTCAAGTTACCGTTAATCAAGTTATGGTTCCTGAATGGTTCGATAGAGATTGGAAAAATGCATTATACTTACATGAAAGAGGTATAAATGTTACTCTAAAACCGCAAAGTGATCCTACTGCTAGTCGTGTTGTAGATGGATATACAAAAGAACAATTAGAAATTTTATATAATGGTATGCGGCAACGAGCAT
>Ga0102963_1000651_pt1 | contig 14890 bp, 19 predicted proteins | sample SalPon2_C_H2O_MG_2_FD_84522 | JGI IMG/M metagenome (GOLD analysis project Ga0102963, IMG submission 84522) | Salt pond water microbial communities from South San Francisco under conditions of wetland restoration - Salt Pond MetaG SF2_C_H2O_MG | ecosystem: Environmental > Aquatic > Non-marine... | reverse complement strand
TATCACTACCTGTATTTTGAATTTTTAAAATATCTAAATAATGTGTGATATTTGCTTCGTATTGTGTGACTGCTGGTGCTCCTTTTATTTGAATACCTGCTGATTGACCTGAATTTTTTAATAATAACTGATATGTTTGAGAGTTATTTGATTCTACTTTTAAAATTCTATTATTAGGTTGATACAATAAACCAGCATTATCTAATAAATTATTACTTCCATCACTAAAAACTATTTTTAAATCTCCATTATAAACAGAGTTATTAACTACAATTTTATCTATTAGACCATAAAAATTTGTAGATGTTATTGATGACATACCTGATATTGATGTTATTATATCTCCTAAATTAATTAGTCTTGTTCCTATCGTAATAGAAGAATTTTGTATTTGATTATTTTGAACTAATCCATCTAAATTTGATGTTAAATATCCTGTAGAATTTACTAAATCTAATGATAATTGACTATATGATGAGCCTAATTCTAAAAGAATACTATCTATTGTGATACTATCATTCTGTAATTGATTATTCTGTATAAGACCCTCTAAATTTGAACTTAAATATCCTGTTGAAGTTGTTAAATCTGAAGTTATATTTCCAACTGTTAATTTATTCGTAAAAGGATTATATTTTATTTGTCCATTAGCATAAAACGGGATTTGGTCACCTGTTGCTGTAATAAATGTTATTAAATAATCAACATCATCTGTTTTCTCTATTACTTTCAATGTTTGAATAACTGCCGATAGATTACCTGTAATTTCTACATTACCTTCTAATTTTGTATCCCCCACAACAAGAAATTTATAACCAGATGTGTTTAAATTTGTCCCAATCAAAACGTTATATATACGGGATGGGGGGAAAATTTCTAAATTACTCTGTTCCCATTGATTTATTGTTCCTATTATTGATTGAGGCATTTATATTATAATATTAGAAAATATTTTTTTAATTTTCCCAATCGTCAAAATTATCATCCTTTTTTTTAACAAAAAACTCAGTTACAGGATTTAAAATAATTTGAGATGGAATATTACCTATGATGTCCCCTATTTGTTTTTTAAACGCCTGTTTCTCTATAGGGTCTTCTATTGATTTATATGTTGATATTGTTTCTCCTATTTGACCAAAAGCATATGGGAGTATATCTTTAAATATTTTTCGTCCGATATTCCAACCAGTTTTAATTTTACTTCCTATATTTTTAAAATTACCAAATAATTTTTTAAACATTGTATATTATATACTTTTAAAAAAAATAGTTTTTAGTTGATAAAAATTTACATAAAACCACTAAAATCAATATCAAACGGGTCATCTTCAATTATTCTATTTATTGGTGGCAATGGGACCGGTTTAAGTTCAAAACCAGTTTCATTTGGTTTAGTAAAACCACTTTTTTTTAATTTATCCAATCTCGATAATAAATCACCTTCATCTATCTCAGGTAATTTTTCAGCTGCTATTCTCTGTTCTAAACTATAGGTCTCCTTTAACCTTTTTTCATTTTCTGTTGGATTATATTCTGCTGGTTTATGAAAGACTCTATCGTATAATGATTTTCCAATACTAAATATTTTTTTTCCTATATTATACCCTGTTCTTATTTTCTCTCCTATGGATTTGAAAGCCCCGAATAATTTTTTAAACATTATATATTATATAATTTTAAAAAAATTTTAATTTTGAAAACTTTTTTGAAAAAGTGTTACATTCCCTCATCAATAAAATCTATCACTAAAACGAAATCTACAGACCCACCAGTTATGGTTAAAGGTGTTGTGTTTTCATTAGAAGATAGCCAAAATTCAACGCTATTAGGTAAGGAATACACATAAATAGGAGTAGTTGGGTTGTCTAATTTCATAAATTGAGTTGCCCCTGTATGACCTTGTATATGTGGAACATTAAATTGACATAACTGAGTTCCTATAGATGAATAGTTTTGACTATACACTCTGTTAGTTTGTAAATTTGAATTCAACATAATACAAGTATTAGTTAAATCATAGACAGCGTCATTTTTCGTCTGTAGTTGTGCCGTTTCAATCCATATATAGCATTGCTTATTAGTAGGTATCCAATTTGGAAAATTAATACTCCATCTACTATCATTACCAGAAATTATATTATTATTATTTAAAAATAATCTATATAAATTTTTTGATTTACACATTATATATTAATTAAATATATTTTTTTTTAGTTATTATTATCTAAATTTTGTAAATATGTTTAACTAAATTGTTGTTTTATATCTACTATTGAAGATTTCATATCTCCTAAATCATTTCTCAAACCTTTACCTAATTGAATACCCATTTTCACGTCTCCAACTATGTCTTTAATACCTGATAAATCACCTTCTCTTATCTTCTGTATATTTTTCCCTACTCTTTCAGCAGTGTCAATTCCTTCTAATAACTTTTCTCCGACCTCTAAACCCTTCTGAGCTCCTTTAATACCTAGCAACGCTGCGCGCCCTATCGGGGTTGCACCCAAAAAAGGGGTAGCGATATCAATAATTTTTTTAGAGATGGGGTTATTTATTATTTTATTTCCAATTGAGACTCCACTCTTAAGTAAATCTTTACTTTTTCCCAAAACGACCTTCCCAGCTCCTACGATTTTTCTGCCTAAATTTTTCACAAAATTAAAAAATCCCATTATATATTTATACTATTTACTAATAAAAAAAATATTATTTTAATAATATTTTTAAATATTTTCAATTTCTGTTTTAATATTCTCTATATTTTCTTTATGTTTTTCTGAAGGGAGTGTTAAAATTTCACCAGAATCATTAATCTCGATTTCTTCATCTAATTCATTCTTATATTGTTTTAATTTTACATTTTCATCAATCATTTGATTATTTAATTCGTTAATGTTTGTGATAGGTTTATTAACTATAAATTTAGGATTCTTTATTATTTGTATATTTAACACAATCTCAAAATCTATTTTTTTCCCTAAATCTATTATGAGACCATTTTGGTCTGTAAGAGAGATATTTATTTCGTTTATTATATCACCCTCTAAAATATTGTATGACATACCCTCATAATATTGGTAGTTAATTATTTCGAGAGGGTTACTGGTGATAGGTATATTACATAGAATGTCACTATTTGTTAATGACCTACTTTCTATGGTGTTATTGGATGAGAGATTACTTCTTATAAAAAGAGAATGAATACTGATTAAATCTACGAAACTATCACTTGTAGAAGATAATAAATTATTAATTGTAATATCAGTATCATTAGTATATCCTATTTGTTTAGAGATACTTTTTAAAACATTGTTACCACTATTAAATAAAAATTCTGTTATTTGTGATGATAAAGAAGAGATAGTCACTTTATTTTTAATTTGGTCGTAACTTAACGTATAATTATCATTACTAAAAGAGGTATTATTGTTTAATTGTTTTTGTATTTCGGTTATTAATTCTAATATATTATAATTTCCTGATTGTATCTGTATCGGTGTTTTTAATATATTATTTTCTTTCCAGTCTATATAGTTGTTATTATTATTTGTATTAAAAAATGTATAAGGTATTTGAGCCGATTCTAATATCACCTTAAATAATTCGTCTTCTTTTTTTGTGATGTTTTTTTTTAGGATAATACTAAAATCAGTGTGTAAATCTTCATTATATGTAAAAATACCATCTTTACTCCGTATAAATATTAAATTATTTTCTAAAATAGTTGAGGAAGAAATATGATAATCGCTCATTATTATATAATAATATAATATAATAATAAGACAATTTTTTTTTGTTTTATTATTATATAATAATGAGTGAAACTATTATTTTAATAATGGTTGTTAGTAATATGCTTATAACTCCTATCATACAATATATGCTGTCCTCTAGGTGTTATGAAATTAATTGTTGTGGATGTATTTCTTGTTTAAGGGAACCTATAGAATTAAAAGCAAAAGACATTAAGGATATGTCAAATAATAAAGATGAAAAATAATAATGATAAAAAATAATAATTAAAAAGTTTTTTATTAAAATTTTTTTCTAAACTATAATTATAAATTATAATGGAACAATTAGCGAATCAACAATCAAACGGTGCCTATCCAGAAGCTATCAAATACGGAAGGTTGCCAAAAAAAGCAGTTGCTGGCTCTTCTAAACTGGTAAGATTTACTCCATCAAACGGAAACACTTTTGACCCTGTAAATAGTAATATCGTAAGAATACCAGTCACAGCAACCGGAAATAGTTTTTTGGATGGGTCTCATTCGTATTTACAAATAAAAATATCGGCAGATAATAAGACCACAAATGAAGCACAGACCATAGACGGCGGTATTTGGGCGTGTATCCAACGCCTTCGTATTTTATGTAAAAATTCGGGACAAGTCTTAGAAGATTTAAATAATTACGGATTATTACATAATTTGCTCTTCCGTTACCAAACGGGTAGCGATAAATTACAACATCATAATGCGGTATCAGGAACACCACCTAATTTAGTAGCCACGGGAAACAGAGACGATTTTGATTTTACTGAGTGTAGGGCATTCGCCACGAACACAGCTGCGAGTGATATGGTTTTATGTATGCCCCTTATCAGTGGTTTTCTTAGTAATACTAAAGGCTTATATGTGCCCCTCGGAGCTTCTAATTCCTCGTTAGAAATAGAATTGACTCTAGCACCCGCACTTTCTTGTATGGTCGGGACAACAGATGTTAATTATAATGTTAAAAGTGTCCATTATTATGCTCCTATCGTTACCATCTCAGGAGATGATTTTTCTTCTTCTTTTGGTCAGATGATGAGTGTAATGGGAGGGCTCTCATTTACAGGTTCAGTATATGAAAATTTTATCAGTAATATGTCTCAATTAGGAACAGGAGAAAAAATTGTAGATATTCCTATCCAGTGTCGTTCTTTAAGAGCATTAATGACAATAAGTAGAAATACAAGCGATATTAATTCTGTTACTACTCACGGTCTTTCTGTTTATAGGGCAAACGCCACCACAGAATATAATTATCGTATAGGTGATAATATGTTACCCACCAATTCTAGGATTCAAACACTAATAAGTGTATCTGATAGCAATAACATAGCCAACGCTTATAATCAAATGTTACTAGCCACGGGGCAATTAAATAGCATCCACGCTCAAACACTCGTTAATAACTATACCTTCAATAGCAACTCCTTCGTCTATGCTGTAGATACCGAGAGTTTTCTTAACGAGTCGGGAAATGTATCCCATACTGGTCTAGATGTCCTCAATGGTAATCTTCAATGTAGTTTAGAAGTAAATAATAATATAAGTGCCGTTCAAAGACTAGACACATATGCTCTTAAGGAAGTTTTATTTTATATAGATGGTAATGGGTCTTTCTCTGTTTCTAAATAGTTTTTTTTAAAAATACTTAAAGATAATTATATATGTTAATATGGGAATTATAAAAATCCCCGTTGTGAATTCATATTTTTCTTTTAAGAATGATTTAAAAATTATTCTTAAGAGATTTTTTTTATTATTATTTATTTTAATATTTAATAAAAAAGTATTTAAAGAAAAAATATATTATATATATATAAAAGAAAAATATGAATTCACAAATTTTAACAGAAAAAAAATATAACATTAATAATAATAAGATGACCTCAATTATTAACCCTATTACAAAAAAAAAGATTACTCTTAAAGTATTGTCTAAACGACTAAGAGAAGGTTTTTACAATCCAAACGAAATTAAAATGATTCAGGAGAGGTTAAAAACTAATAATTTAGGGTTCAACTCGAAAACCGGCAGAATTACAAAAATCACTAATAGAGAATTACAAAAACAATTAAAAAAAGAGAAAAAAGATGACCCTATTTATGTAGTTAATAAAGATGGAGATATAGCACGATTAAATAAACAAAATAAACCTCTCATTTATCAGGAGTTTGGAATACCTAAAAATATTTCACCTTTATCATCAAAAAAAAAATTAAAAGATATTGATGTTAAATTTGTTTCAGTTTTAGACAATTCTCAAAAATACAATTTAAAAATTTCTTATAATGTTGAAATAAACTGGTCAGGTGATGAATATCTCTACCGAATAGGTTCAGTAGAAAAAAAATTAAAACCAAATGAGATAGAAGATGAGATTATATCTCATATCAACGAAAAATATCAGGGTCTTAATGACATAAAAAACTTAAATATTTCTGTTAGTAGTCCTAAATTAGAGCAACAATTTGAGTTAATAGATATGGAGTTACGAGATGAAAACCCGATTAATCTATGTAATATTTATAATGAAGTAATTTTAAATAAAAATGGTAATTGTATCTCTAATTATTTAAATAAAATTTATAAAAAATTTTCTAAAAAAGAGATTAGTAAATTAAAAAATACTCGTGATATTTTAGAGTATTGTATTACTCATAATATTAAAATGATTTGTTATGATATTGTAGGTAATATTATCGCTAGTAATTACCCTAAAAAATGTAATAAATCCAGAAAATCATTAATTTATATTGCTCATAATAATCATTTATACCCTTTAAAAAATGAAACCTTAAAAAAAGTAAATAAATATAAAGAGGGAATACCTCAATTTTGTAAAGATTTAGATACAGAATTTAATAATATTATTGAAAAAGGTTATATGCCTTCTAATTTAAGTTTAGATTATGAAGATAAAATATCTTCTTTTTATCACGATTCAATTATTTATCATAAAAACGAAGAATATGAAATTTGTAAAGACATCTTAACAAAATTCGGGTTATTAGACCATCTCACCATCTTCACAACATTAAAGACTATTGGTGATATCATAAGTAAATTATATATTAAAAAAAATATAAATTCTTTTATCCCTAATAATGATGAATTTATAAAAGGCGGGTTTTATTATAATAATGATTGTCTATTATCACATTTAAAAGACCCGAATGATTTAATAACAATTGATAAAAATAAATGTTATTCTTATATCTTAAAAAATTTAGATTATCTTATTAATTGCGATGTTAAAACACATAGGACGAAAATTATCAATAAAAATAATCAACCTAAAATAAATGAATTAATAGACCATTATTTATATATTGTTAAACCTAAATATAGTAGTATATTATTACCTCAACAAAATATTTATACGGGAAAACATTTAAAATTTTGTTTGAATGAAAAAATAGAATTTGACATTTTAGAAATGTTAGAAACAAATAAAACTGAAAATTATTATTCTCAAATGGTGAAAGACCTATATGATAAATGTGATAAAAAAACTTTTAAAAATATTATTAATGTAATGATTGGTAAGTTTGAACAATATTCAAATATAAAAAAAGTAAATTATGTTTCTAAAATTGTTAATGAAGATGAAAGATTAACCTGTGAAGGTTTTTCAGTTAAATTACCAAATGATTTATACGCTATTTTAAAAGAGAGTAATAAATTTCAAATATTTAATAAAAAACCTATTTCTATACAGATAAAAGATGACAGTCGAGTTTTATTATACAATAAAATGAAAGAGTTACATTTAACTTATGATAATATCATACAAATTAAAACTGATAGTATTACTTTTATAAAACAAGATGTAACACCTGTTAATATCAATACTGATTTAGATGGTTGGGAATATGAAGAATATAAACCAATTTCATCTTCTACTATTAATCATACCGGTATCACATTTCAATATTTACCCGAAGAAAATAATAAAAATATTTTAGGAGATTGCTATGCTGGTTGTGGTAAGACATATAAGATAATAAATAATTATCTTAAAAATATAACTGATTACATTATTTTAACACCTTCACACGCCACTTTAAAATATTATAGAAAAGAAAAATATAATTGCGATGTTATTCAAAAATATACATTAAATAATAAAATACCTGAAGAAAAAATTATCATCGTTGATGAAATAGGAATGATAGACTCTTCGGCGTGGAATATGCTATATAAATGTAAATTATTAGAGAAACAAATTATAGGTTACGGGGATAGAAATCAATTATTACCAGTAGGATGTGAGAATGATTTATTTAGTAAAAATTTTTTAACTCTTATGTTTAAAGAAAAAGATAAAATGATAACTAATTACAGAAATAATTTCACAAAAGAATATTACGACTCACTTATCAAATCTAATGATACAAAATATTTAATTAATGAATCTCTTAAATATAATACTGATTATAAAAAATCAGAAGTAATCATAGCATATAGAAATACAACAAGAGAAAAATATAATAAATTAATGTGTGATTATAAGGGTATTAATAATAAAACAGATAAAGGAGCAGCTTTAATATGTATAACTAACGATTTAAGAAAAAAAGATATATATAATAAATTTACGATGAAAGTAACTGAAAAAAAAGATGAAATGTATATTTTAAATGATGGTGATAGAGAATATACATTAACAGAAGAAGAAATTAATAAAAATTTTGATTATGCCTATTGTAGAACACTTTACTCTTTACAAGGTGAATCATTAGAGAGTTATTTTTATTGTGAAGAAGATACCTATTTTCTAAATAATAGGTCTGCTTATACATTAATTTCTAGATTAAAAAAGGGGGTGTAACCCCCTTTAACCCCCCTTTTTGTCTAAACTTTTTTCTAAAAAGTTTTCAAAAGTATGTATAAAAAAATCTATTTTTTTTTTCTTTTATTAATATATAAGTATGAATTATTTAAAGGGTTTAGAAAATGAAAAAATAGTTAAACCTATTTTAGAAAAATATTTTAAATTAGAACTGATACATAATGATAGATATGCTTTATTTGATTTTTGTGATACAACTCAAAATAATTATATAGAGTTAAAATGTAGAAATTGTTTTAGTTATACCTATAATGATTTAATGATGAATTTAAATAAATGGAACGAAGGATATAAATATATGAATTTTGATAAAAGTGTTTATTATGTTTTTAAATTTAAAGATGGTTTATTTTATTATCAACAAAATTTTAATGATAATTTTGAAATTCGTGAATATAAAAATATCAAATATATTTATATACCGACTAATAAATTAACGAAAATTAACAATAATTAATTATTTATTTTATCGGTAATTCGTTATTTTTTATATATGTATATAATATATATGGAAGAATTAAAAAGACAAATTGGAGAAGAGATTGAAGAAGTCCAATCAAATGAGACATCCTCTGAAAATGTTTTAGAAAACCCTACTGAAAATGTTTTAGAAAACCCTACTGAAAACCCTCCTGAAAATATACAAAAAACTAAAACAGATAAAAGAACCAAAGGAAATTATAAAATGACTCCAGCAAGACAAAAAGCAATTAACAATATGTTAGAAGCAAGGCAGAAAAAAATAGAACAAAAAAGAATAGAAAAAGAAGAGAAAGAAGTCGAAAAATTACAAAAGAAAAAAGAGAAAATTGTTAAAGAAACAATAAAACAAGCAAAACCTAAAAAACAAAAAATAATTTATCAGGATGAAGAAGATTCTTCTAGTGAAGAAGAAGTTATTGTAGTAAAAAAAAGAAAACCCACTAAAAAAAAAAATGTATATCAGGAAGAAGATTTATCTATTACCGATAGAATAGAAAGAATTAATAAAAAATTAGGACTTAAATCATCTATGAAACCAATAGAAGAGAAACAAAAAGAAAAAGAGATTAAAACCCCTATTGAAACAATTAAACAAGATTCCAAACCCAAAAAGATAAGTAAGCTGGAATACCTACAAAATTTAGGATTTTACTAATAATAAAATATTTAACTAAAATTTTTATCATATCTTATATATATATATAATGCCTTATAAAAAAATTAAGTTGCCTAATAAAAATTTATATAAAGTTATAAACAAAAAAAATGGTGATATTAAAGCAAAAAAAACAACAAAAGAAAAAGCAGAAAAACAAATTAGACTATTAAATTATGTAGAAACTTTAAAAAAAAAATAGTATAATAATATAGAAATATGAATTTTACTATTAGAAAAAATAAAGATAATGTTGAAATAGAACCAATCAAATACAACGGAGATAGGATTAATGAAGATATGAAATTAATACCAGAATTCTTACCAAAGATTAATTTTAGTTTTTATATCGTAGGTCGTCCTCGTAGTGGTAAATCAACTCTTTTAAATAGTTTATTATGTAATGATGGACGAAAAATTAGAAATCAAAATAAGAATAAATCTAAATTTTATTATAAGCTGTTTGAAAGGGTTTATATTTTTAGCCCCAGTATAAAAACAGCTTCAAAACCATTTCCATTACCTCCAGAAAATATTTTTGATGATTATGACCCTGAAATATTAAATTGTTTAATTGAAAACATAGCAAAAGATGAAAATCTGAATTGTGCTTTTATATTTGACGATGTAATTAAGACTCTTAATCAAAACGGTGGGGAAAATAGTAAAAATTTGCATCGTATGTTATTAAATAGGAGACATATTTTATATAACCCTAATGACATAGATGAAGACCATATTAGTGGGTGTAGTAGTTTTATTACTTCTCAACGGTACAATTTATTACCAATGACCATTAGGACATCTGGCATAAGTCATTTAATACTTTTTAAAATAACTAATATGAAAGATTTAAATGATGTATGGATAGAAAATGCCAACGAAATGGATTTTAAACAATTTAAAAAAATTTGTGATTTCGTATGGAATGAACCACATAATTTTTTATACATTATATTAGATGAAGATATAAGTAGGAAATACCATAAGAATTTTGATAGAATTGAGTTAGATGAAACATATTTAAATTCTTAATAATATATATGAATTATTATCAAAAAAATAAAGATAGACTTAAGAAGTATTATCAAGAGTATAGGAAAGATAATTTATATAAAATGAGAAATTATGAAGATGAATATCGACAAAAGAATTTGGAAAAAATAAAAGATTATCAATATGAATATAGACAAAAGAACAAAACAAAATTAAATATTTACAATCAAAATTATTATAAAAAAAATAAATTTTTAATTAATTATGATAAAATTGAAAAACAAGAAAAAAATTTAATAGTTGATTTTGATTAGTGTTAATAATATTATATAATATAATAATATTATATTATTATATTATATAATGAAGAAATCTGGAAATCATAAACACGATAAAGATAATATTGAAGGGTTACACTCTCACGAATACGAAGAATTAGAAGAAGAAGGAATAAAATTATTAGTAAAAGGAAAATTAAAAAATGTTCCTGAAATCAGTTTTAAAAAACCTAAAACAGAAAAACAAAAGAAAGATGCAAAGGAGACAAGAGAAGCAAAAAAACAAAATAAAAAAAATGAATTAACTCAGTTAGTCGAAGATATTGAAAAAAATTTTGATAAATTTCAGGGAAAAAAACAATTAGCACAACAAGGAGTTCAACAAACAATTCCAATTTATATTCCACAATATACGCCCCCATCAGGAAAAAATTTAAATACTGATTATTTGAGCGAAATTAATAATATGATTTTAGAAAAAGAAAACGAATTAAAAGAATATTATGAAAAAGAATTTAATCAAAAATGGAGTGAAATAGAGGAAGCATATAATATTTTAGAAGATAAAGAAGTAGAAAGAATTAGACAGAAAGCAGTAGAGATAACACCTCAATTAACACCATCCCAACAAACTACTGAAGTAATACCAGAAAAATTAGAGATAACACCTCAATTAACACCATCCCAACAAACTACTGAAGTAATACCAGAAAAATTAGAGATAATACCTCAATTAACACCATCCCAACAAACTGAAGTAATACCAGAAGAAGAATCTCTAGAAGATAAAGTAGTAGGTCTTTTAGATTTATTTGATAATGAAGTATTATCTAAATTTAGAGAAGCAGACCCCCAACTTAAAAATTTAGAGGAATTGAATGAAGAGCAACAGGAAATTATAGATACTAAAGAAATAGAATTAAAAAAACAACAACAATTAATAGAAGATATAAAAGAGGAAAGGAATCAACTATTAAAAGAGATGGAGATGATTCCTATGATGGAGCAAGAATATGCTGAGGCGTTACAACAAATACAAGAGAGAGAAGATATAATTTTTGAATTAAACGGGGTAGTAGATAAAACAAAAGAGGAATTAGATAATTTAAAATTTATGAATCAATTTAAAGAAGATAGGACTGAAGAACAACAAAAATTAATAGACGAAAATATCACATCCCCAGCAGAGCAACAATTAATAAAAAGGGATATAGAGAATAGCACTGAATATCTAGCACTTTCATCTTTAGGAATTCCCAAAAATTTAATTCCTCTACAAAAAACAAAATTAAGAGATTTATATTTATTAGTTAGAAAGACAAACGAAGAAGAGTTAAATTTTATTTTGGAAACAAAACCAAAATCACAAAAACAATTTTATCAACAATTATCTACTCCTAGAAAAGATATTTTAGAAATTATTAAAAAAAAAGAAGAAGAAGAAAGACAACAAGAAGAAGAAAGACAAAAACAAATTATAGATGAAATGGTAGAAACTGCGGAAAGTGAAGAATTATCAGAGAATCTATTTAAAATAACTCAAGAACTTGTTTTAATACAAAAATCTATTAATAAGAAACAAAATGAAATCCAAAAGAAAAAAGATGAAATCAGGATTTTAACACAAAATATAGAAGAAGTTAATGAAATGATAGACGAATTAGTTACAGAATATGAAAATTTAATTTTAACCCTAGAAAAAAATGAAATAGATTATGCTGATACATATCTAATAGAAAGTAAAGAACAGGTTACTAATGAGATTGAAAAATTTAAAGAAGAAATAGAACAAAAATCTAAAATTATAACTGACGAAATTCAAAAAGTTAGTGAAGATGAGATTGCTTTAGAAGAGGAAATCGAGAAATTTGAACAACTAAAAATAAAAAATGATTTGCTCAAAAATGAAATGACCGAAAAAAATATTAGTATAGAAATAGTATAAAAAATCTAATATATAATAATGAGTAATTATATATTAGAGAAATCAAAAAGAAAAGATAAAAGATTTGTTATAATTATGAATGGTATGAAACATAATTTTGGGTTAAAAGGTGGAAAGACCTTTATTGATGGTAGAACAGAAAAAGAAAAACAGAATTATCTAGCAAGACATAAGGTAAATGAGGATTGGAGCAAATCTGGAATACATAGTGCTGGTTTCTGGAGTCGATGGATTTTATGGAATAAACCTACTATTACAGAGAGCATTAAAGATTTAGAGAAAAGATTTAATATAAAAATAATAAATAAGATATGAAAGTATTAATAAATTTTTTTCTTGTATTAATATATAAATGAATTCTCAAATAAGTAATAAGATTAAAAATAATAAAAATAAAGATAAAGATAAAGTATATACTCCTAAAGAAGTTGCTGAAGATTGTATGAATAAGATAAAATATAAAATAACAGAAACAGACCATTTATACGAACCATTTTACGGGACAGGAGTATTTTACAATTTATTTGGGGATAATCCTAAATCATATACAGAGATAGATTTAGGATTAGACTTTTTTGAGATTGATAATGATATTGAAACTGATTATATTATTACTAATCCGCCGTATAGTATAATGACTGATATAATAAATAAAATAATTAAAATGAAACATCTAAAAGGTTTTGGGATATTAGTTAATAATCTAACAATCACCCCCCCGAGACTTAAAAAATTAGAAGATTATAATTTTTTTCCTTCTGATTTATATATTTTTAAAGTTAATAGTTGGTTTGGATATCAATATTTTTGGTTTTTTGAAAAATTAGACATTAAACCCCAGACAAATATTACTTATAAACGAGAACAATATAAGTATTAATAAAAAAGTATTTAAAGATATTTTTTTTCTATTATATATATATAGTATATAATGCCTTCAAATAGTAAAGAATACGCAAAGAAATATTATGAAAAAAATAAAGAAAAATTAAAAAAATATTATGAAGAGAATAAAGAGCAATTTAAACTTAATTATGAAAACTCTAGAGATAAATTAATTGATACTAATAGTCAGCATTATAAAATATTTATTGAATATCTTAATTTAATTTGTGATAATATTGAAGACAATAATTATTTAATTGATAGCAATATTTATACAAATAATATAATTAAAAAATATATTGATGATAATATCATAACTTTTAAAGAACATTTTTATTTTAATAATTGGTCTAATATGATGAAATCTAAAAAACTTGCTAATCAAATTTTAAAGAGAATGTGTAAGACTTTAAATATAGAAACAAAAAATATTATAAAATCTTGTGTAAATGATAATGATAAACCTTCTTCTCATTGTTATATATTACTATCCCTTTAACCCCCCTTAGGGGGTGTAACCCCCTTTAACCCCCCTTTTGCTATACTTTTTTTAAAAGTATTTAAGGAGTTTTTCATATATATATATATATATACACATTATGAACTCGAAACAAGAATACTATATTAAAAATAGAGAACATATATTATTACGCCAGAATCTCTATAGATTAGAGAATAGAGACAAAATAAATCTCTATAGATTAGAGAATAGAGACAAAATATTAGAATCACAAAGACAATATAAACTTAAAAGATTTGAATGTCCATTTTGTAATTGTAATATTAGATATGCTGATAAAGCAGAACACTTTAAAACTAAAAAACATATTAAAAATTTAAATAACACAAATGAAATAATTTAAATAAAATATATTCAAAAATTTAATTGAAAAAAATAAAAAAAAATAAAAAAAAAATAATAATTAAAAAATAAATTAAATAATAATTAATTTATTTTTTTTTTATCTTTTTAAAAAATAATTAAATAATAATTAATTTATTTTTTTTTATTTTTT
>Ga0102963_1000650_pt1 | contig 14892 bp, 12 predicted proteins | sample SalPon2_C_H2O_MG_2_FD_84522 | JGI IMG/M metagenome (GOLD analysis project Ga0102963, IMG submission 84522) | Salt pond water microbial communities from South San Francisco under conditions of wetland restoration - Salt Pond MetaG SF2_C_H2O_MG | ecosystem: Environmental > Aquatic > Non-marine... | reverse complement strand
GGATGAAGAATATTTTCTTTCAAAAATTCATGGTGCCCCCAATCTAGAGCTTCATCAACCACACCAATAATAATACCCTTTCCTGAGGCACCGTATGAGTAAGCATCTGATGCATTTATAAAGTCTAAACCCCATTGATTTTTATACTCTGTTGTTTCAAAAGTTTCTTTTGGAATAAAAATATCAGTATCTGGATAAAGTGTTTCAGATGAATTATCTTCTTCCGCTGGCAAAGATGATAATTGAGCAGGAATACTATTTCCTCCACCGCCACAACCAATAAGTATTATTATAATTAAAAAAAGGGAAAAAAATTTATAAAACATACTTAAAAACATTTCAGAAGTTATTAGTCCAAACACTTGAAGATGAGACAATAATTTCATTATCTATTATGATGTAGGTCTTTATAAATATTGTATCTCTGCTCTTCTTTTCAATAGATGATTGTACGTGAGAGTTATTAATTACAAAATTGCTTTCTAAATTACCCAGATCTATATTTATAGTTAGTAATTTTGACATAGCTCCAAATTCTTTGTTTGCTAATGCTTCTTTATTGTCTAGAATAATTTGGTAGTAATTATGTTTTGTATGATGATTTGACAAAAAAACTCCTTATACTTATGACTTAATTTAATTTTTATAAATAAAAAAGAAAAATATAATAAATTTGAATAACAAAGTTAATTCTATAGTTTAATTAACTTAACTCAATAGGAGCTAATAATGACAAGAGAAGCAGTAATAGTCTCAACAGCAAGAACAGGACTCGCAAAATCTGGAAGGGGTGGTTTTAATATAACACATGGCGCCGCAATGGCCGGACATGCAGTTAAACACTCAATTGAAAGAGCTAAATTAGATCCAAATGAGATCGAAGATGTGATTATGGGATGTGGTACCCCTGAAGGCGCAACAGGACAAAATGTTGGAAGGCTTGCTGCAATTTGGGCAGGATGCCCAGTAACAACATCTGGTGTTACAGTAAATAGATTTTGTTCTTCTGGTTTGCAAACTATAGCAATGGCTGCTGGTAGGGTTGTAAACGAAGGTGCTAGTGCTGTTGTTGGAGCCGGTGTAGAATCCATTTCCTTAGTTCCAATGCAGGGCATCAATTTTAATAATATTACTGAAGAAAAACTTATGGAAAGCTATCCAGCATTATGGATGCCTATGATTGAGACAGCTGATATTGTTGCAAAAAGATATGATATTTCCCGCGAAGCACAAGATGAGTATTCGTTCCAAAGTCAACAAAGAACGGCTGCTGCTCAAGAAGCTAACCTATATAAAGATGAGATAGTTGCGATGGATACAAAAATGAAAGTTGTTGATAAAGAAAGTGGTGAAGAAAGTATTGTCGATTATACAGTTGACAAAGATGAATGTAACAGGCCTTCAACCACATTAGAAGGCCTTTCTCAGTTAAAGCCAGTTCGTGGTGATGAACATTTCATTACCGCTGGAAATGCCTCTCAGCTATCAGATGGAGCTGCTTCTGTGGTAGTTATGGATTCAAAACTTGCAGAACAAAAAGGTCTTGAACCTCTTGGGGCTTTCAAAGGTTTTGCTGTTGCTGGTTGTGAACCAGATGAAATGGGTATAGGCCCAGTATTTGCAATACCAAGACTTCTAGAGAGAAATAATCTCACTATAGATGATATAGACTTATGGGAGCTTAATGAAGCTTTTGCGAGCCAGACTCTCTATTGTCGAGATAAGCTAGGTATTGATAATGAAAAATTAAATGTAAATGGTGGTTCAATAGCCATTGGACATCCTTTTGGTATGACTGGTGCCAGATTAGTTGGCCACATTTTACTTGAAGGTAAAAGAAGAAAGGCCAAAAATGTTGTTGTAACAATGTGTATTGGCGGCGGAATGGGAGCAGCTGGTTTATTTGAGGTCTTTAATTAGGGCTCTCTTGAAGTTTGAATAACAAGCTTTCCTTGATTTTCTCCTGTAAATAATTTGTTAACTGCTGAGGGGGCATTTTCAATGCCCTCTACAACATCAACTTTGTATTTAATTTTCCCCTCAGCAACCCACTGACCAAGTGTTTGTAAGCATTCTTCAAATTGATCGGCAAAATCTGAAACCAAGAAACCAGTAACTGTCAGAGTCTTCATTAAAATATTTCTATACATTTTTGGTCCAGTAGAAGACCAATCATTGTACATAGAAATTAATCCACAAACTGGAATTCTTCCAAACTTATTCATTAGAGTTAATGCTGCATCAAGTGTATCACCCCCAACATTATCAAAATAAATATCAATACCATTCGGACATGTCGCTTTCAGTGCATCTAAAATATTTTCTTTTTTATAATTAATTGTTCTATCAACACCTAACTCGTTTTTAAGCCAGTCACATTTTTCATCCGAACCCGCTATAGCAACAACATTACATTCTTTTATTTTTGCGATTTGACAAACAATCGAGCCTACAGCGCCAGCAGCAGCTGAGACAACGACAGTTTCTCCTTTTTTAGGTTTGCCAATATCAAGTAATCCAAAATACGCAGTTGGCCCTGTAAAACCAAGAACGGAAATAAATGCTGTAAGTGGTAACCCTGTTTCTTTTGGAAGCTTTATAATATCACTTCCAGGAACAACAAAATATTCTTGCCACCCTCCATGCATCCCACCTTGAATAATATCACCAACAGAGACATCTTTTACATTCGATTCCTCTACAACCGCAATAGAACCACCTGCCCGCATAATATCACCTATCTCAACTGGTTCCATATATTGATCAACATCTGACATCCAAATTCTATTGGTAGGATCTAATGAAAAATATATTGTTCTGGCAAGAACCTCATTATCATTTATTTCAGGGATATCTTCTTCAATAAGACTAAGATCACTATTTTTTATTTCGCCAACAGGCCTCGTGTTAAGACGCCATGACTTAAATGTATGATTTGAATTTGACAAAATAAAACTCCTAAAAATAATTGACGGTTTCGATTTTTGTGATTTTTTTATAAAATGTCAAAAAAAACAAAAAAAAATTACTTTTTTGTTTTTTCTTTGTTGACCTTGGGAACGAACAGGATACTATATTTTGTGTTAGGTAACGTTATATACTCTATTTGTAGTAAAATTTACTAAAAAATAGGAAGCCAAAAAAATAAATGTGTATTTCGTCCTAAATATTATTTTAAATTGCCGTTAGAAGCAATAATGCAACATTTGTTGTAGTGAGAGCACGACTCTCTCTAAAAAAAGAAGGGATAAAAAATGCTAATGAATAAACCAGAAAAAATTAACCAAAATAAAGAAAAGAAGACTCCTACTCCTGTAATTTCTGGTTATACTAAAGAGGAGATGGAAGAAATTTATTCATTTGCACAATCAAAAATTGGTGAGAAACCGCCAGCCGATTTATCTGAGCAGCCACGAATTGATTTTAAGATTAATGATCGGGCAGTTCAACACAAAGGTAAGGGATTTAGAGTTAAAATTGATCCATCAAGGGACTCACTCTTAACCGATTTTGGAAGAGAAACACTTGAGGATAGGTATCTAATGCCTGGCGAATCCTTTCAAGACTTATTTGCTCGAGTAGCATCGTATTATGGTGACAATCAAGAACACTCACAACGGCTTTATGATTATATTTCTCAGCTATGGTTTATGCCATCAACACCAGTTCTTTCTAATGGAGGAACCGGAAGAGGTCTTCCAATATCTTGTTTTTTAAATGAAGCTAGCGATAGTCTAGGTGGGATAGTTGATCTATGGACAGAAAATGTTTGGCTTGCATCGAAAGGCGGCGGAATCGGATCTTATTGGGGAAACTTAAGATCAATTGGAGAGCCGATAGGTGGAGTTGGAAAAACTAGCGGTATTGTTCCTTTTATAAGGGTCATGGATTCTTTAACTCTAGCAATAAGCCAAGGTTCTTTAAGAAGGGGTTCAGCAGCTGTTTATCTACCTATTGATCATCCTGAAATCGAAGAATTTATTGAAATAAGAAGGCCTACAGGAGGAGACCCAAACAGGAAAGCTCTTAATTTACATCATGGAATACAGCTTACAGATGCCTTTATGCGTGCTGTCGAAGAAAATGCTGACTGGGATTTAAGAAGTCCCCATGATCAGTCCGTACAAAAAACTGTCTCTGCACGTTCCTTATGGATAAGAATGCTTACAGCAAGAATCGAAACTGGTGAGCCTTACCTAGTTTATAAAGATACAGTCAACAATCTAAGGCCTGAACAACAAAAGCTTGCTGGATTAGAAATTAAAACATCAAATTTATGTAGCGAAATAACCTTGCCAACAGGTGTTGATCATCACGGTGAAAATAGAACAGCCGTATGCTGCTTATCTTCTGTAAATATTGAAAAGTTCTTTGAATGGGAAAATGAAAAAGATTTCATACCAGATATTATGCGTTTTTTAGATAATGTCCTTCAGGACTTTATTGATAACGCTCCTGAAACAATGAAAAGTGCAGCTTATGCAGCTACCAGAGAGAGATCTGTGGGCCTAGGTGTTATGGGTCTTCATTCTTTCTTTCAAGAAAATAATGTTCCTTGGGAAAGCGCAGTAGCTAAGTCATGGAATAAAAAAATATTTAACCATATAAAAGCAGGGGCTGACCAAGCTTCAATAGACCTTGCCAAAGAAAAAGGTCCCTGCCCTGATGCCGAAGAGTATGGAATTATGGAACGTTTCTCAAATAAAACAGCCGTTGCTCCAACAGCCTCAATTTCAATTATTTGCGGTGGATCAAGCCCAGGTATTGAACCAATTGCTGCAAATGTTTATGCTCACAAAACATTATCAGGAACATTTACTGTTAGAAATCGTCATCTAAAAATTCTTTTACAAGAAAAAAATCAAGATAATGATGAGGTATGGCTTTCAATCTTATCTAACGGTGGATCAGTTCAACATCTTGATTTCTTATCTGATCACGAAAAAGATGTTTATAAGACTGCATTTGAAATTGATCAAAGATGGTTAATAGACCTTGCGGGCGATAGATCAGAAATGATTGATCAAGCCCAATCATTAAATGTATTTTTACCAGCCGATAGTGATAAAGCATATTTGCATGAAGTTCATTTTTCAGCATGGAAAAAGGGTGTAAAAAGCCTATATTATTGTCGTTCACTCTCACTACAAAGAGCTGAAAATTCTTCCAACCAACCAACTAAAATTGATGTTAAAACTCTTGATGAGGTTGCAGCTGAGTCAAATCCAAATGATTATGACGAATGCTTAGCCTGTCAATAAATACAAAAAAATAGAATAGAGAGAAAGTTATGTCCCTTCTTGAAGAAAGATTAGTATACAAACCATTTAAATATCCCTGGGCCTATGAAGCCTGGCTTAAGCAACAAAGAATCCATTGGTTGCCTGAGGAAGTCCCTCTTGCAGAGGATGTTAAAGACTGGGAAAAAAATCTTACAGCACCAGAGAAAAACCTTCTTACGCAAATCGTTCGTTTTTTCGTTCAAGCAGATGTTGAGGTAAATAATTGCTATATGAAACATTACTCAAGGGTCTTTAAGCCAACTGAGGTTCAAATGATGCTTGGTGCTTTTTCAAATACTGAGACTATTCATATTGCTGCCTACAGCCACCTTTTAGATACTATAGGCATGGCTGAAGTTGAATATAGTGCTTTCCTTGAATATGAAGCAATGAAAAATAAATTTGATTATATGAGATTATGGGGTGTTGATACAAATGAGGATATTGCAAAAACTCTTGCAGTCTTTGGAGCATTCACTGAAGGTGTTCAACTTTTTGCATCATTTGCAGTTTTAATGAATTTCCCAAGACAAAATCGTATGAAAGGAATGGGACAAATAGTAACTTGGTCTGTAAGGGATGAAACTCTTCACACTGAATCAGCTATAAGATTATTTAGAACCTTTGTTGAAGAAAATCCATCGGTTTGGAATGATAATGTTCAACAAGAGATTACTAAAGCTTGCTCAACTGTCATAGAGCACGAAGATGCATTCATTGATTTAGCTTTTGAGTTAGGTGGTGTAAAGGGTATGGAGGCGAGTGAGGTTAAACAATATATAAGATATATTGCTGACAGAAGATTAACTCAGCTTGGGTTACCGGAGTTATATAAAATTGAAAAAAATCCACTTCCTTGGATGGATGAAATGTTAAATGCAGTAGAGCATACAAACTTTTTTGAGGGTAGAGCAACAGAATACTCAAGAGCTGCAACTACCGGTAGTTGGTCAAAGACATTTGAAGAAGCTTTTGGATCATAAAAGATTAATGAGATCTTTTTCCATCAAAAACGCAGACAAAGTATAACTCTTTATCGCTATTATTAAAAACTCTATGGTGGACATTATCCTCAATTAACACGATGTCACCTTCGGTTACAGAAAAGCTCTCTTCTCTATCATCGGGGTGAATAAGGGTCATATCACCAGAGCCTTTAATAAATAAATATACCTCTTCTTGGCCAGCATGTTTATGACCGCTAGTTGAGTACCCTGGGTTAAGGCTAGTGCTACTAAGAACTAAATTTCTTAATAACGAATTATCAACGACTTTATATCGTTCATCCTCTTTAGCTATTATCCCGCCGACATCAAACTTACCTTTAAGTTTCATTAAAAATCCTTCTAATTTAAAGTTTCACTAAAGTTTTACCAACATTCTCACCTGTAAAAATCTTTTTGTATGAGACTAGAACATTTTCAAGGCCGTTAGTAATATCTGCCTTAAACTTTAATGAACCTTCTTTATACCATTCTGCTAATAATGACTCAATTTTAGGGCCATCCTCTAAAAAATCTGGGCAGAAAAACCCAGTAATAGTAGCTCTTTTCATCAGCAGTTGATCAAAATTATTAGGCCCAGGAAGTCTGGCTCCTTCTTTATTATATTGGGCTAAAAGCCCGCATAACGGAATACGTGCATTCAAAGCTAAGTTCTGCATAACAGTATCAAGAATATCGCCTGCAACATTATCAAAGTATATATCAATACCTTCTGGGCAATGCTTTTTTAATGATTCATCAAGATTATCTTCTTTGTAATTTATTGCCACATCAAAACCTAAATCATTTGTCAACCAATCACACTTTTCCCTACTACCTGCTAGTCCAATAACTCTACATCCTGCTTTTTTTGCAATTTGACCAGCTAATGAGCCGGTGGCTCCAGCTGCGGCAGAAACAAGAAAATTTTCACCTGGTTTAGGTTTTCCAACCTCCATGACACCAACATACGCTGTCCACCCATTAAGCCCTAAAGCTGAAAGGTATGCCTCATCACGATCAAGACCTTTCTCAAGAACTAAAAAGGATTCTGCATCAACATTTGCAAAATCTGCCCATTCGCCAAACCCTCTAACTAAATCACCCTCGCTAAATGCAGGATTAGAAGATTTAACAACTTCAGCTAGGCAAACACCTACCATTGATGATCCTAATTCAATAGGTGGTTGATATGAGTCTTGTCGATCACTCATCCACATTCTAGTTCCAGCATCCATAGAAATAATTTTTAGTTTAATTTGTATTTGCCCATTCTCAGGATCAGAAATTTCTTCTTCGACTAATTCAAGAGCTTCTTCAAAATTTATACCATCCGGGCGAGCAATTAATTTCCATACATTTCTTTTCATATCATTCCCTTTTTTTAATAAATAATATCTTTTGGTTTAATACCCTTAAAATACATATCTTGTACATCTCTCATTTTTTTTGTTGCACCATCAGAATTTACAATTGATTGAAATAAATCTTGCTCGCTCCTAAGGGCTTCAGTAAGAGGAAGCTCGAGACTATCATTTAATATTTTTTTTAATAATACGAGGGCATCTTTAGGTTTTTTGGACAATTCATCAGCCAAAGCTTTTGAAGATTCTAATGAGTCACCTTTTTTTACAAGACGATTAATTGCTTTTAGATCCAACATTTCTTCTGCAGAAAACTCATTACCTAAGAAAACTAATTCTGCTGCCTTTGTTGGCCCAATAAGTCGGGCAACTCTGCTTGTCCCTCCTAAACCAGTAGTTAAATTCAAATCAACTTCTGGCTGACAGAACTTTACACCCTCTTCTGCAATTCTAAAATCACATGCCCAACCAATTTCTGCCCCTCCTCCTGATGCTCTTCCATTAATACTTGCAATAGTAACAATATCAGGGTGGGTTAGCTCTCTCATTAAATAAAACCAAGAAACACCAGGCGCAGTAGTTTCCCTTCCTTCATAAATTGCCAATATATCTTCGAGCCAAGCATGCTCAAACCAATGATCGGTTAAAGCAGATGCTAAAATAAAAATATTACTACCACTTTCTCTCGAGCTTTTTATTTCAAGGAATAAGTCTTCGGCAGCCTTCCAGGTGATATTATTGTTAACCTCAGGATTATTCATTGTTAAAATAACAACACCATTAGGAAGAATTTCTTTATAAATAATTTTTTTCATTTAGCACCCATTTAAAATTTAACATGAAAAATAAAAAAAGCCACCTAGCCTAGGTTAGGTGGCTTAAAATATAGCAATGTATTTATATTAGACGTTATCTAATGCATTAGATAAATCTGCTAATATGTCATCAATATGCTCAATACCAACGGATAAACGAACATAACCAGGGGTAACGCCTGCTGCTATTTGCTCATCTTCAGTTAATTGACTGTGTGTTGTGCTAGAGGGATGTATTGCTAGACTTCTAGCATCACCAATATTAGCAACATGATAATGTAACTCGAGGCCATCAATAAATTTTTTACCTGCATCAACACCACCTGATAATTCAAAGCCAACTAATCCACTATAACCACCCTTTAAACAGGCATCAGCTCTTTTTCTAGCTTCTCCAGTTTGTAGTCCTGGATAGATAACCTTACTCACCTTATCGTGTTTTTCTAAAAATTCAGCAACACTTTGACCGTTTCTTGAATGTTCTCTTATTCTTAGTGGTAGTGTTTCCAATCCTTGTATGAATTGAAAAGCATTCATAGGGCTCATAGCTCCGCCTAAATCTCTGAGAATAGTTGTTCTTGCTTTTAAAATATAAGCTATTGGACCTAATGGCTCTGCTGCAACTGTAAATACCGCTCCATGATAAGAAGGGTCAGGATTATTTAATGCAGGCTGTCTATCACCAGCACCTGCCCAATCAAAGTTTCCACCATCAACAATAAGTCCTCCAATAGAAGTACCATGTCCACCAATATATTTGGTTGAAGAATAAACAATTACTGCTGCACCTTGCTCAAAAGGCTTACATAAAACTGGTGCGGCTGTATTATCAACTATTAAAGGTATGCCAAATTTTCTACCAATATCAGAAACTTCTTTAATTGGAAAAACTTCTAGTTTTGGATTAGGTAATGTTTCTGCAAAGTAAGCCCTTGTTTTATCATCAGTTGCTTCTGCAAATGCATTAGGGTCTTTGGGATCGACAAATCTTACTTCTATACCCATATCCTTAAATGTATTATTTAACTGATTCCAAGTCCCACCATATAAATCAGTTGAAGAAACAATATTATCCCCTGCTCTAGTAATATTTTGTAAAGCATAAGCAGTAGCTGTTTGACCAGATGCAACTGCAAGGGCTGCAGCGCCTCCTTCAAGAGCGGCAATTCTTTGCTCTAAAACATCACATGTAGGATTCATAATTCGAGAATATATATTCCCTAATTCTGATAGGGCAAAAAGATTTGAAGCATGTTCTGTTGAGTCAAACTGATAACTAGTTGTTTGGTGAATTGGAACAGCAACAGAGTTTGTTGTAGGGTCTGAACGCCAGCCTGCATGTAAGGCAAGAGTTTCAGGATTTTTACTATCTATAGTCATTTTTATCTCCTTTTTTTACTGAGAGATAAAAAAACCCGGCTTTACCCGGGTATCCCCCAGTCATTTTTAGCGATTTTTTTTCACGTGGACGCAAGCCGACTGGCTCAAATCACCACGTATTCATTTCTGAATTGTCACCAACTTATAATTATTATTATTTAAAGTCTAGTATTTTTATTAAGCTTGCTCAAAGCTGAGTAAACTAAAGTTTGAGCTTGTGGTCTTATTGGATATCTTCCAGAAGGTATCAATTGAGTTAATAAAATTGAGAAAAGATTTTCCTTAGGATCTATCCAAAAAAATGTACTTGCCATTCCACCCCATGAAATTGATCCAGTTGACAATGGTGACATAGATTTTACAGGATTAATAAGACTCGAAAATCCAAGCCCAAACCCAGCACCATCATATCTTACCTCTGAAAAATTATCATCGCCCATTTCACTCATAGTTTGATTATTTGGAAGATGGTTTTCCCTCATAAATTTTACTGTTATCGGGCTTAATAATTGTTTTCCGTCAAAATAACCCTCATTAAGTATCATTTGACAGAAATTTGCATAATCAGCAAGTGTTGAACATAAGCCTCCACCGCCTGATAAAAAATTTCTTTTTTTGGAAAAAATATCCTCACCACCCTTGTAACAACGTTTAAGCTTGTTACCCGTTTTTGAAACTAATTCCTGGTAGCAATCTACAAATCTATAATGTTTATCCTCAGGTACATAAAAATCTGTATCAATCATATGCAAAGGTTTAAAAATATTGTCTTTAAAAAAATCATCGAGTTTTTGTCCAGAAACAACCTCAATAATTCTACCTAGGATATCTATAGAAATTGAGTAATTCCATTTAGTTCCTGGATCAAATGTAAGAGGTAAAGATGCTGCAGTATTTGAAAACTCTGTAAGATTCATTTCTTTTTTTGTTTCAGGATTTTTTGCAGAAGCTATACCGCTAGTATTGTAAAGTTTAATTACAGGATGTCCCAACATAAATCCATAAGTCATCCCAGATGTATGTGTTAATAAATCTTTTATTAAGATTGGTTGGCTAGGTTCTCGAACATTATAATTCTCAACATCTCCTCCATCCCAGACCTGGATGTTTTTAAACTCTGGAAGATATCTTGATACCTCGTGTTCTAATCGCAACAAACCTTTTTCATAAAGCATCATTATAGCCGTAGAGGTAATTGGTTTTGTCATTGAAAAAATTCTGTAAATTGAATCATGATTTAATTCAGTTCTATCCTCTACACTTGCAACTCCTTGAGAAGATAAGTGGGCAATTTGATTATCTCTTGATACAAGGAGAGTAAAATTTGGAAGCTTTGATTTATCTATGTATGATGAAAAATAATTTGGGATATATGCCAATTTCTCGCTATTAAAGCCAAGATCAAACTCATTTTTATCGCTTTGTTTGTAATTTTTTATTTTTTCTTGATACATTTACTACTCAATATTATCTAATAATTCTCGATCCAAAGTTATATGCTTTCTTTTGAGATCTTTTATGCTTTTACAGCCTAGAAGTTGAAGGTTTCTTTTTACCTCAGAGGCCAAAACATCTATAGCAATACCGACACCCTCCTCACCTTTAGCAGCCAAACCGTAAACCCAAGGTCTACCAATTAAACAGGCGTCTGCTCCTAAGGCAATGGCTTTAACAATATCAGACCCTCTTCTAATTCCTCCATCAATTAGGATTTCAACTCTATTATTAACACTTTTAACAATACCAGGTAAAACATCAATTGGGGCAGCGGCACTATCAAGTTGTCTTCCGCCGTGATTAGAAATAACAATAGCTGAAGCACCGATTTCTATAGCTTTTTCGGCATCAGCTGAGTTCATTATACCCTTTATTGCAAATGGACCTCCCCACATAGACGCAATTTCTTTTGCCTCGTCCCATGTCACAGAAGGATCAAATTGTTGATTCATATATGTCATAATATTACTAAGATTTTTCTTTTTACCGGTAAATCTTTCTTTAACATTTGCAAATTTTACTTTTGGGCCAAAAATAAAGTTCCACCACCATGAAGGATGAAAGGCTGCATCAATAATAGAAGCTAAAGTTAAACGAGGGGGTACAGTCATTCCACTTCTAAGATCTCTCTCTCGTTTTCCACCTACAGGAACATCCACTGTTAGCATTATTGCTTTATATTTTTTTTCTTTACACCTTTTTATAAAATCATAGCTAATTTCTCTATTTTTCCATACATACATTTGATACCAAATTGATCCGTTGGATGCATCAGCATAATCCTCTATATTTGTACTAGCTATAGAAGACAATGTAGAAGGAAAATTTCTTTTAGAAGCCGCTTTTGCTACAGCTGGTTCACCCGAATGATGAAAAAGATATGAAATTGCTGTTGGTCCTAATGCAAAAGGATAAGGCATTTTCGTTCCTAAAACTTCAGTTTCTGTATCAACTTCTGCTACATCAATTAAGGCATCTGGGATAAGCTTCCATTTTCTAAAAGCTTTTCTATTGTTTTTTTTTGTTAATTCGTCCTCTGCAGCGCCATCAGCATAATCAAAAACTGCCTGAGGCACTCTTCTTTTTGCAAGAAGTCTTAAATCATCAATATTATAATATTTGCTCAAGAAAATATCCTATTCAATTAAATATTAATATCTAAGACAACTTTTATAGCACCAGATTTTCTATCTGCAGCAGTTCTAAAAGCTTCCTGAGCATCATCTATAGGAAATCTATGAGTTATAATTTTTGATGCTAGCTCATTAAAATCAAAAAGCATTTTTGCAGCAATATCAATATCTCTTCCATTAGGCCCTAATCCATAACAACGAGATGTATGATATGAAGCCTCTTTATTGACAGCCGGAATACCTGGAATTTTGATATCATCCCATGCAACAGCTAAGCCAATAATTTTTCCTTGAGGTTTTAAAAGATCAACACATTTTTGAATTGCATCAGCTGATCCAACACAATCAACAACTCTATCATAAACTCCACTTGGTTCTTTTACACCACATATTTCAGCTGCTTCAAATTGATGTTCATATCTGGCATAAAGATCAACTTCACATCCCATTGCTTTAGCAGCAAAAACTGCACATTGACCTATAGATCCTCCACCTACAACAGCCACTCTATGACTTGATAAAGTTTCAGTTAATACATATCCATGAACAGCAACGGCTATTGGCTCAACAAGGCAAGATGTTTTTGAATCCATTTCTTGATTCAATTTAACTAAAGCATGTTCTGGTACAATAATTTCTTCCGCCATTCCTCCGTTCGATGTAAGTCCAATCATGTCAGCTTCCTCTGCTGAACAAAGATTATAATCACCAGATTCACAAACCTCGCATCTTCCGCAATATTTTAATGGCTCTATAGCAACAAGGGTTCCATCGGATAGGTTACCTGTCATTTCATGGCCGGCAATATGAGGAAAATGACCATTACTATCCAACAAGTGTATATCAGTTCCACAAATCCCACAGGAATTTATTTTAACAAGAACTCCTTCACCAGTTGGTTTAGGGGCGTTTATCAAATTAACTTTACCTTCAGAATAATTTACAGCCTTCATAAAATTTTCCTCTTTATGATAAATCATAATATAAGATTTAACTTGCAAATCCATACCTTAAATATAATCTCGCTAATATGGGAAATAATAGCAATACTATATATGATATTATTATTCTTGGTGCAGGTGTTTCAGGAATAGGAATGGCACATAGTTTGTTAAAAGAAAAAAATCAAACATTTTTAATCATTGAAAAAAATGACGGTGTTGGGGGAACTTGGCGAAATAATACATATCCTGGATTATGCTGTGATGTCCCTTCACATTTTTATTCTTACTCATTTTCAATGAATCCAAATTGGTCAAAAACCTTCCCTGAGCAATATGAAATACTTGAATATCTTGAGAACGTAACTGACAAATTTAATATAAGACCACATATAAAATTTAACAGTGAAGTTAAAGAGTCAAAATTTAATCAAAAAGGAAATTATTGGGAAACCTTTCTATTAAATGGAGATGTTTATAAATCACGGTCATTAGTTAGCGGTCTTGGACAGCTAAATAACCCAAAGTATCCAGACATAGATGGCTTAAGTGATTTTAGGGGTCACAGCTTTCATAGCGCTCAATGGGATCATGATTATAATTTAGAAGGAAAAAAAGTTGCAGTTATTGGTAACGGACCAAGTGCAATAGGCTTTATTCCTAAAATTGCTGGAAAAGTTGAAAAACTAACCATTTTTCAAAGAAGTAATAATTGGATAGTGCCTAAACCGGATAGACCTTATGGAACTTTTGAAAAATTTTGTTTAAGAAATATTCCTTTTTTAGCAAGGCTCTATAGGTTTTATTTCTATCTAATGCAGGAGAGAAATTATCTAGCTTTTTATTACAAACACAATAAAGCAGTTAAATTTTTTGAAAAAACGGTTTCAGCAATCCTTACTAGATTTAAATTATTTAAATTTGAAGATGTATATAAAGCTGGTGCTTTTATGTTACTAGATGAACAAATTAAAGATGAAAACCTTAAGGAAAAACTTATACCTGACTATCCAATTGGCTGTAAGAGAATAATACCTACAAATGACTATTATCCAGCAATATGTAGAGATAATGTTTACCTCGAAACATCATTAATAGATAAAATTATTGATAATAAGATAATAACTAAAGACGGAAATTATCATGAGGTTGACGCAATAATATTTGGGACTGGCTTTGAGGCAAATATTTTTATTTCCCCAGTTAAAATTATAGGACTGAATGATAAAGAATTAGATGATGTTTGGTCTAAAGGGGCCGAGGCATACAGGGGGGTAATGGTCCCAAATTTTCCTAATTTCTATATTTGTTATGGCCCAAATACTAATACCGGACATGTATCAATAATATATATGATTGAATCACAGATAATGTTCATAATGAATTGTTTAGGGTTTATGAAAAGTAAAAAACTTAATTATTTAGACGTCAAGAATTCAGCAATGAAGTCATATAATGAAAAATTACAGAAAAAACTTAATGAAACGGTTTGGGCAT
>Ga0102963_1000647_pt1 | contig 14944 bp, 5 predicted proteins | sample SalPon2_C_H2O_MG_2_FD_84522 | JGI IMG/M metagenome (GOLD analysis project Ga0102963, IMG submission 84522) | Salt pond water microbial communities from South San Francisco under conditions of wetland restoration - Salt Pond MetaG SF2_C_H2O_MG | ecosystem: Environmental > Aquatic > Non-marine... | reverse complement strand
ATCGGCAACATCAACTCAATTAGAACCAACTACAACTGGTATTAAGTACGCTGGTGATGTGGCAAGTAAATTAGTACAAAATAATATCTTTGTAACCGCATCTGCTGAAAGATTAGCTGGTAATAAAGTATTATTGGATAATAAAGAATTTATCCAAAATGAAGTAATCGCATATATTTCTTCTTCTTGGAGTACATTTGATTATAATGAAGATAAATGTAAGAGAGATACTGGTTACATCTTAAATGGTGTAGCAACTGACTTCTTATATGGTGGTAATGAGAGAAGTAGAGTAAATGGTGAATACTATTACTTATACCCATCAAACGCAACTGTTAATTACCAAAACAACATAAATGGGCAGTTGAATCAAACAATCGATGGTATCAACTACTCAGCAAGATTGGCTGAAAAGGTGATGGAAAACGCAACATTTGTTACCGCATCTGCTGAAGTATCTGCATCGGCTGAATTATTAAGAAGAAATAGAAGTTTCGTACAAAATGAAACTATTGAATTCATTTCATCTTCTTGGAGTAATGTAGTTTACAATGAAGATAAGTGTAGAAGAGATACTGGATATATTGTTGATGCTGCTGTAACTGATTTGGTTTATGGTGGTAATGAAAGAAGTGTAACTGCTGGATTGTACTATTGGAGATATCCTTCAAGAGCAACAAATGCTGGTACTCCTTCAGAACAAAATCAATTAGACCCAACAGTGGATGGAATCAGATTCGCAAATGGAACTTCACAAAATGTAGTTCAGAATTTAGAATACACAACTCCATCTACGGCAACTTTAAATGGTATTGATTTATTAAGAGGAAACACAACTTTCATTCAGAAAGAAACAATCGCTTACTTATCTTCTTCTTGGAGTGAGTTTGAATACAATGAAGTAAGTTGTAGTAGAGATTTAGGGTATATTATTGATGCTGTGGCAACGGACTTGAAATATGGTGGTAATGAAAGAGCAGTACAAGCGGGTACTTTCTACTACTACATTCCTTCAATCGCTACAACGGAACAAAAACCACAAACAACTGATGGTATTGATTTCTCTAAAGGATTAGCAGAGAAGGTAATTAAACAAACTCAGTTAGTATTCCCATTCTTATTGAATAGAAATGGAGCTAACGCACTTAAAGCGGTTAAAAAACAACTACAAGGTAAGGCGATTTCGTACACAAATGCGGCATTCCCTAACTTTATATACAACGAAGAAAAATGTTATAGAGATACTGGTTTTATCGTAGATGCTATCGTAACTGATATCATTTATGGTGGTAACGAAAGAAGTATTAGAGCAGCTCAATCGTATTACAATGGTGTATATGGAAGTGCGGCTGTTGTAATAACCGAACAAAAGAAAGAAACTGCTGAAACGAATAGATATTTAAGAACTCAATTCCAATTCGCTGCTAGACAAGCACCGGTTGAAGAGTTTGGTTCTCTAATTATTACAACTGGACATGATTTCTCATATGCTGGTGCTGGTGTAACTTATAAAGCACTACCTCCTAACCAAGGTGGTGATGGTGTACCTGACCCAGACAAAGAAATTACAGAAATAGCAGGAGGTAGAGTATTCTTTACTTCGGGTAATGAGCTTGGTGACTTTAGAATTGGTGGGGGTCTTGTTATTAAACAAGCATCTGGTACATTGGAGGGTAGAACATTCTCTAAATCGTTATTCTCACTTGTAACACCATTCTCATTAGCACTTCAAGACTAATAAAAAAAGTGAATAAAAATAAAACAAATATTTATATAGGATATGGCAGAAGAATTAGTACCACTTAATGCATTTAAATCCGTACTCACTACTTTGACAGGTGATGATGATGTAGTTTATAAATCTCCAAATGGGGTTTCTACTATTTTGTTATCGGCTCAAATAACAAATACTGGTGAGACGAATCAACCTGTTACTATAAAGATAACAAGTAACAGAGAACTACCCGTACCACAAGTAGATAATATAGTTAATGCTGGAAATTTTTTGAGTGCATCTGCATTGATAGCAAAAAATCAAACTTTTTTAGAAAAAGAAGCAGCTGCATATACAAATTTTCAAAATAACTTACAACCAATTCCATTTAGTTTTACTTCATCCTTCTTCGAAGGATATGTTAGAACAGCAATAGATGGAGTTGAGGCTGATTTAATAGAAGGTGGGACATTACAATCTAAAAAAGCAGCCCTTTCTTATTATAATAAAAATGGTGAAATTTTAATTCCTAATGATTATTTTACTGCATCATATCAAGCGATAGATTATACCAACAAAATGGTACAACAAATACTTATAAATGAATCAATTACAGGTTCATCTGATATAACTAGAATATATCAAGAATCAGTAACCCAATCATTTGATGAATCTTTAGTATCTGAATCAGGTTCTATAAGTGCATCGGTAGAATTGTTTGATGCCATTTCGGAAACTATATCAAATCCAACTAGAGTTTTACAACAACCAGTAGATTTGATTACTAATGTTAATATTCCAGCTGGTGATTCATTATCACCAATTGTGGCTGGTAAATTAGTATTAGAGCAAGAGTTTTCATTGATTGTATCAGGTTCTACCGATTTAACGGTAATTTTATCGATACTTGAAAGTGCAAACGAATAATTATATATTAAGAATAATAATAAATGAGCCAATTATTAAGCGGAAAGGTTAAAGTAGTAAGACCTACCGATGTTTCGGAGGATAGGTATGAATATCTACGATTAAATGAAGCAGAACCAAATTTAGGAGTTCCTGAAAGTGGTTCTCTTTCATCTGGCTCTATTGCATTAGTTGCCTCTGATGCTGATGGTAATCGTTTATTTGTTACTACACTTCAATTAGACCAGGTTACTGGTTCATTTAGTGGTTCTTTTGCTGGTGATGGTTCGGAATTAAATAACCTCCCAGATGTTCAACAATTAAGAAGTGGTTCAGTATCCGCTTCAATCGCTCCAAATACGGGATTCTTAGTAAATGTATCAGCATCGATTGATGGTGATTTGGATTTAGATGGTACTGCTAGAATTACTGGAGATTTAATTGTTGATAATCGAATCGTAGCTAGAGAATTGATTGTAGAAATCATTTCATCTTCTATATTATTTTCAACTGGTTCAAACATTTTTGGTGATGAACTAACTGATAAGCAAGAATTTACGGGTTCGGTTGAAATGACTGGTTCATTATCCGTAGATGGTGATACTAACATTAGTGGTGGTCTATTTGTAACAGGTGGTAATGTTCAATTAAGTAGTGGTTCATTCTTTAGTGGTAGTGGTGAGGGATTATTTAATATCCCTAAATCGGCACTTACAGATGATGCATTACTATCTAATTTAATCACAACTGGTTCTGTAACTGCTTCGGTTTCAACTGATGGATTTTTTAGAGTATTTAGTACTGGCTCAGTAACAACTGAATTGAGTGGTTCACTTTTAGTTAGTGGAAATATAGAAATAAATTCTGGCTCTTCATTTAGTGGTAGTGGTGAAAACTTATTTAATATTCCAAAAAGTGCATTAACTGAAGATGCACTACTTTCAAATTTAATCACAACAGGTTCGGTAACCGCATCTGTATCCAACGATGGATTCTTCAGAGTATTTAGTACTGGTTCAGTAACTTCAGAATTTAGCGGTTCGGTATTCGTAAGTGGAAATATTCAACTTAATGTTAGTTCATCTTTTAGTGGTAGTGGTGCTAATCTTTTCGATATTCCTCGTTCAGCACTCACCGAAGATGCTTTAGAAACGAATTTAATTATTAGTGGAGCAGTAACTGCATCAACATCTCCTGATGAAGGATTTGTGGTAACTTCTGTTGATAGTGGTTCTACATTTAGTGGTTCAATCTTTTTAAGTAGTGGCTCATTCTTTAGTGGTAGTGGTGAACAATTATTTAATGTACCATTAGCTGCACTTTCAGATGATGCTCAAGACGCTGTTGAAGCAGTTCTTGCTTTTGAAGCTGGTTTATTAGCTAGTGGTAGTGTAACTGCATCGGTTTCTGATGAAGATGGATTTGTTGTAATTTCTGAAGCTAGTGGTTCAACATTTAGTGGAAGTTTAAGATTAAGTAGTGGTAGTGTATTTAGTGGTAGTGGTGCTGAATTATTTGATATTCCTCGTTCAGCTCTAACCGAAGATGCACTTGTTAGTAATAATATTAGAAGTGGTTCGGTAACTGCTTCGGTTGCTCCTGATGAAGGATTTGTGGTAACTTCTGTTGATAGTGGTTCTACATTTAGTGGTTCTATATTCTTATCATCGGGTTCATTCTTTAGTGGTAGTGGTGAACAATTATTTAATATTCCTCGTTCAGCATTAACTGAAGATGCATTAATTTCAAATCTAATTACAACAGGTTCTGTAACTGCATCAGTAACAACCGATGGTTTCTTTAGAGTACAAGGTACTGGTTCGGTAACAACTGAATTAAGTGGTTCACTTTTAGTTAGTGGTAATGTTAATCTTATTAGTGGTTCTTCATTTAGTGGTAGTGGTGAAAATCTTTTCAATATACCAAGAACAGCTCTTGTTGATGATGCATTACTTTCAAACCTAATAGCAACTGGTTCGGTAACTGCTTCGGTTTCAACCGATGGATTCTTTAGAGTACAATCTACCGGTTCAGTAACAACCGAATTAAGTGGTTCGCTTTTAGTTAGTGGGAATGTAGAAATAAATAGTGGTTCATCTTTCTCTGGTAGTGGTGAAAACCTCTTTAATATCCCACGTTCTGCTTTAGTTGATGATGCATTAATTTCAAATTTAATTACAACTGGTTCTGTAACCGCATCGGTAAGTACTGATGGCTTCTTTAGAGTAGAAGGTACTGGTTCAATAACTTCTGAGTTTAGTGGTAGTGTTTCTATATCGGAATCATTGGATGTTCCAATTATAACTGCAGATAAAATAACTTCGGATGAATTTACTGGTTCATTTAGTGGTTCATTTGCTGGTGATGGTTCACAACTTAATAATATTCCTCAATCAGCACTTTCCGAAGATGCAAGTAGAATTGCAAGCGGTTCGGCAACAGCTTCAATTTCTCCTAATTTAGGATTTGAGGTTAATACATCGGCATCAATTGATGGTGATTTATCAGTAACTGGTAGAATTACCGCTGAAGAATTATTTGTAAACTTTATTTCATCATCTATTATTTATTCTTCTGGCTCAAACATTTTTGGTGATGATAGTGGAAGTGATGTACAAAAAATATTTGGAGAAACTCAAATATTTGGTAATGTAACTGCAAGTGGAGTTATATCATCAAGTGGATTTGTTGGAGATGGTTCTGAATTATTCAACATTCCTCAATCAGCACTTTCTGATAACTCACCATTGATTGCTAGTGGAGCAGTAACTGCATCTACTGAAAATGATATATTCACTGTAATATCGGTTAATAGTGGTTCAATATTTAGTGGTTCGATTGAAGTTAGTGGTAGTGTTCAGTTAACTGATGGATTTGCATTTAGTGGTAGTGGTGAAAATTTATTTAATATTCCACAATCAGCACTTTCTGAAGATGCTACTAGAATCGCTAGTGGTTCAGCAACCGCATCTATTTCACCAAACTTAGGATTTGTAGTCAATACATCATCATCTTTTGATGGAAATGTTACTCTTACTGAAAATGGATTCTTTAGTGGTAGTGGTGCTGGGTTATTTGATATCCCACTTTCTGCAATTACTGAAGAGGCTTTTAGAATTGTTAGTGGTAGTGTAACTGCATCAGTTGACCCTGCATATGGGTTTAGAGTAAATGATGGAGCTCAATTTAGTGGAAGTTTAATTGCTTCATCATCTCGTAGTGCAATTCCAACTGGTTCACTTAATACCATATTTAATGTAACAAATGAGGGTTCATCAAATTATGCTTTTAGTGGTGCTATAAGTGGAAGTGACCCATCCCTTACTTTAGTTAAAAATGTAACTTACACATTCAACATCGATGCTAGCGGACACCCATTTTATATAAAAGGACAAGGAGATACGGATGTAAATAATGCATTAACAGGTTCTCAATTTGAAGGACAAAATGGTACAGATAGTGGTTCGTTTACATTTACTCCAACGGGAAGTAATACTATTATTTATTATAATTGTAGTGTACATTCTGGAATGGGTAACTCCATTTCTTTAGTTGATGTTGTTTACGAAAATGAAGTACCACATACATTTATCGGTTCAGTTAATGTGGATGGTAATCAAACTATAACTGGTTCTTTGATAACAACTGGTGATATTACTACAAATGATATTAAGGGTAATATAATTAGTGGGTCTATTTTTAGTGGTAGTGGTGAATCCTTATTCAACATTCCACTTTCGGCACTTGCTGAAGATGTAGTTCAAAGAACATTTATTGCAAGCGGTTCGATAACAGCATCTGTTTCACCCGTTGATGGATTTGTAGTAAATACATCATCATCATTTGAAGGAAGTGTTGATATATTTGGTGATACTGCTATAACTGGTGGATTAATTGTATCAAATTCTTTAGTTGAATTACAAAACATTCCAATCACACAATCTGTAAGTGTATCTGGTAGTAAATTTATAATAAACAATAAAGTATCCCCTCTTTTAAAATTAGTAAGAGAAAATTCATATTACTTTGATTTATCAGATACTTCTAATGTAAACAATACCCTTAGATTATCTACATTTAATGATGGTATTCACAATGCGGGTACAGAATACACATCGTTTGTAACAAGCGGTAGTGCAGCTGTGGGTAATGAAGGTGCTTATTTACAAATAATAGTAACTGGAAGTACACCACAAACTTTATATTATTATTCAGAAGAAACTACATCTTATGGTAACCGAATAGATGTATTAGATACAACACCAGTAGTTGCTCAAAATATTTTAGAAGGTAATACTGAAATAACTGGGAATTTAGATGTAACCCAAACAATAACCGCAAATACAATAGAAGCTGATGAATTTAGTGGTTCATTCTCTGGTTCATTTGTAGGTGATGGTTCTCAATTAACTAATGTACAAGCGGATTTATCACCCATAATTGCTAGTGGTTCTGCAACCGCATCGGTTGAAAGTGGTGAATCGTTTGTAGTAACGGCAATAAGTGGTTCTGAGTTTATTAGTGATGTTGATATAAGTGGTAGTACATTCATTGGATATAATACCGCTAGTATTAATTTAAAAGTAACTGGTTCTGTTTCAGTACAAGATTCTATAACCGCATCGTTCTTTGTTGGTGATGGTAGATTCTTAGAAAATGTAGAAGCAGCAGCTGCACCTCTTATTGCTAGTGGTTCAGCAACAGCTTCGGTTGCAAGTGGTGATACATTTATAGTAACATCACCAGTTAGTGGTTCAATCATAACAGGTTCATTAGTAACTTCTGGTTCAATAATTGTTGGTGGTGGTGGTAGATTCGAAGGTGATGGTAGTGGATTAACTGATATTAATATCGCTAACTTAGCACTTACATTAAATAAGTTAGAAAGTGGTTCAGCAACTGCATCATTAAATGAAACCGAATTCAAAGTATTTAGTAATAATATAAGTACAAGTGTAGATTCATCATTTAGTGGTTCAGTTACTATTTCAGAATCATTGGATGTTGGTGGAATTATTAGTGGTGATGGTAGTGGAATTACAAACATTGATATTGCCAACTTAGCAATTGATTCATCTCGTATCTTTACTGGTTCAGTAACCGCTTCGGTTGACCCATTAGGATTCTTTAGAGTTGAAAACTTAGACCCAACTGTAAATTCGGGTTCAGTAATTATAGAACTTAGTGGTTCAGTATATGTATCGGAATCAATATCAGCATCTGTTTATCGTGGTGATGGTAGTGGTTTATATAACATTCCATTAGATGCACTTGAGGATTTACAATTAGATAGAATCATCTCTGGTGCTACTGAAGCAGTTGTATCGCCTGATGATGGTTTAGTTGTAAACAATCAAATTAGTGGTACATTATTCGTTGGTGATGGAGGTGGATTATTCAATATCCCTGCTGAAGCATTAGAAGATTTATCATTACCACTTATCATTAGTGGTGGTATATCAGCATCAGTTGAACCAAATGATGGATTTAATGTTTATTCACCATTTAGTGGTTCAACATTTATAGGAAATGTAACTATACCATCTGGAAGTGGATTCTTTAGTGGTAGTGGTGAGGGATTATTTAATATTCCTGCTGATGCTATTGAAGGATTAGACCAAAGTAGAATTCTTAGCGGTTCGGTAACAGCATCTACTACACCTGATGATGGTTTTGTAGTTAGGTCTGTTGATAGTGGTTCAACATTCTTTGGAGACGTTGATTTTAGAAATGATATTAGTGCATCCAAAATATTTGCAAGAACTGAAGTATTTACACCAAGAATTACTTCATCATTTGTAGGACCTTATCAAGGTGAAAATACTGGTGTTGATGTTCCTGATGATTTAGATATTTTAGTATTTGATGCGGATGCAAACAAATTTAGACCTGTAACACAATTTGGTGATACTGCTGTATTCCCATTCTCAAATGTAACTCAGGTAACATTCCAACATAATTTTGCTATCGATTATCCAGTAGTTCAAATTTATGAAACTGGTTCAAATGGACAAATTATTCCACAAGCTATTGAATCAATTGATAGTTCATCGGTTAGAGTAATATTTAGTGGATTAACAAGTGGACAAGCAGTAATTGGTACTGGTGGTAGATTAGCAGGATTCGTACAAGGTTCAGATGTAGTGGGTACAGTACTTTCGGCATCTTATGCAGATTTCGCTAAAAACGCTGATACGGCATCAAACTTATTAGGTTTTGATTCAGCATCTCTTGCTGAGATTGGAAACTTATCACAATACATTAAGAGTGACCAAACTGCATCGATGACAGTTCTTTCAGCATCATTTGCTGAAACCGCATAATTTGCATTAAATGCATCTTTCTTAGATACATCAAACTTCTTATCATCATCACAAACATCTTCGATGACGGTATTATCCGCATCATACGCACTTTCAGCATCTTATGCTATAAATGCTGTATCTGCGGAAGATTATGTGAGAAATGACCAAACGGCTTCGATGACTGTACTTTCAGCATCTTATGCACAAACCGCTTCATTCGCTCTAAATGCTGGTGATTTTGTTGGTGAGAATTTCTTACCAAATACTGGTACTGGTTCATTCGTTGGTGTGTTTGAAGTAAGTGGTTCTCTTAGAGTAACGGGAAGTGCATTTTTAGAAGGTTTAGTAACGGGTAGTTCAGATACTGTTCTTGTTATAAATGAACTAACAGGTCAAATTCAGAAAAGAGATGTTACCGCAGTAAGTGGTACATCTGGTACTGGTGGTACATCTGGTACTGGTGGTTCAAGTGGTAGTGGTGGTTCTTCTGGTTCAAGCGGAACTTCTGGTACGAGTGGAACTTCTGGAACAAGTGGTACTTCTGGTACTTCTGGTACGTCAGGCACTTCTGGTACGAGTGGAACTTCTGGAACAAGTGGTACTTCTGGTACAAGTGGTACAAGCGGAACTTCTGGTACAAGTGGTAGTTCTGGTACTTCTGGAACTTCTGGAACAAGTGGTACATCTGGTTCTTCAGGTTCAAGTGGAAGTAGTGGTACAAGTGGAACTTCTGGAACAAGTGGTTCATCGGGTTCTTCAGGTACATCTGGCTCATCTGGTTCAAGTGGAACAAGTGGTTCATCTGGTTCAAGTGGAACGAGTGGTACGAGTGGTACAAGTGGTACTTCGGGTACATCTGGTACAAGCGGAACTTCTGGTACGAGTGGAACATCGGGTACTGCTGGTAGAGAAGGTGGTAGATTATATATAGTAAATCAAGATGGATTTAATTATTCATTTGATGGATATGTTGGAAACTTCCCAACATTGACTGTTGTAAGAGGAGAACTTTATTATTTCGATGTAAGTGGTGTAAGTTCATCTCATCCATTTGCATTAAGATTATCAAGTGAAACAACAACGGCTGTTCCTGGTACAACAAATAATGACCCAACAAATGGAAAACATAGTACATCAGTACTAATTGAATATAGAGTACCCGAAGATGCGCCAGATAGTATAGTTTACCAATGTGTAAACCATGCATCAATGATTGGAACTATTGAAATAGTTGATAAACAAGGTACATCGGGTACATCAGGTACATCTGGTTCTTCTGGCTCAAGTGGTTCATCGGGTTCTTCTGGTAGCAGTGGAACGAGTGGAAGTTCTGGCAGTAGTGGTACTTCTGGTTCTTCTGGTACATCTGGTAGTGGGGGTTCATCTGGTTCAAGTGGAAGCTCTGGTAGTAGTGGTTCTTCTGGTTCTTCTGGTTCATCGGGCACAAGCGGAACTTCCGGAACAAGTGGAAGTTCAGGTTCTTCTGGTTCATCAGGTTCAAGTGGAAGCAGTGGAAGTAGTGGTAGTAGTGGAACAAGTGGAGAACAAGGTTCTTCCGGTTCAGCTGGAACCTCTGGTTCATCTGGTTCATCGGGCTCAACGGGAACAAATGGTACTTCAGGAACTTCTGGAACAAGCGGTACGAGTGGTGAAAGAGGAAGTAGTGGTTCGGCAGGTACTTCTGGTACATCAGGAACAAATGGAACTTCTGGTTCAGCGGGAACATCAGGAACAAGCGGAACATCTGGTACTGCTGGAACCTCAGGAACTTCTGGAACAAGTGGAACTTCTGGAACATCTGGTTCTGGTGGTACGGCGGGTACTTCTGGTACATCGGGAACAAGTGGAACAACTGGTTCTGAGGGTACTTCTGGTTCGAGTGGTACATCGGGTACTTCTGGAACAAATGGAACATCTGGAACATCTGGTACAAGTGGAAGTAGTGGAACATCTGGAACATCAGGTTCTTCTGGCACAAGTGGAACTTCTGGAACATCAGGTTCTTCAGGAACCTCTGGAACGTCTGGTTCAAGCGGAACTGGTGGTACTTCTGGTACATCCGCTGAAGGAAGTAGTGGAACTGCTGGTACATCGGGTACAAGTGGTGAGAGAGGAACTTCTGGTTCAGCTGGTACTTCTGGAACAAGTGGTACATCCGCTGAAGGAAGTAGTGGAACTGCTGGTACTTCTGGAACAAGCGGAACAAGTGGAAGTAGTGGAACAACAGGTACTTCTGGAACATCTGGTACAAGTGGAAGTAGTGGGACAAGCGGAAGTAGTGGAACTGATGGAACTTCAGGTTCAAGTGGAACAACTGGTACATCTGGTTCTTCTGGTACTTCTGCCGAAGGAAGTAGTGGTACGAGTGGTACAACGGGCACTGGTGGAACATCGGGTTCTTCTGGTACTTCTGGAACCTCTGGTACAAGTGGTACGAGTGGAATAGATGGAACAAGTGGTACTTCTGGTATAGATGGAACTTTCTTCGGTTCTTCAGGTACATCAGGTACAAATGGTACGGGTGGTTCATCTGGTACGAGTGGTGTAAGTGGTTCAAGTGGTACATCTGGTACAAGTGGACAAGATGGTACTTTCTTTGGAAGTAGTGGTACAAGTGGTACAACAGGTAGTGGAGGAACTTCGGGTTCTTCTGGTACTTCTGGAACAAGTGGTACATCTGGTTCAACTGGGTCTGCTGGTTCGGCTGGTACTTCTGGTACATCTGGTATAGATGGTACATTCGTAGGTTCGAGTGGTACAAGTGGTACTGATGGCACTTCTGGTTCTTCAGGAACATCAGGTTCTTCAGGAACTTCTGGTACTTCTGGTACAAGTGGTAAAGATGGTACATTCGTAGGTTCTTCAGGAACTTCTGGTACTTCTGGAGCTGGTACTTCTGGAACATCAGGAGTGAGCGGTTCTTCGGGTACTTCTGGAACAAGTGGAACAAGTGGACAAGATGGTACTTTCTTTGGAACAAGCGGAACAAGTGGTAGTAGTGGTACTTCAGGAGCAGGTACATCTGGTTCTTCTGGTAGTTCTGGTACTTCTGGTACAAGTGGGCAAGATGGAACTTATTTTGGTAGTAGTGGAACAAGCGGTACATCTGGAACAAGTGGTATAGGTAGTGATGGTACATCGGGTGTAAGTGGTACTTCTGGTACATCGGGTACGGCTGGTACAGGTGGTACATCTGGTATAGATGGTACTTTCTTCGGAAGCAGTGGTACAAGTGGTACTTCTGGTACTGGTGGCACATCTGGTACATCTGGCGAAGCTGGTACTGGTGGTACATCTGGAACAAGTGGAACAAGTGGAACTTCTGGATTAGATGGTACTTTCTTCGGAAGTAGTGGTTCATCAGGTACCAGTGGTACTTCTGGTTCTTCAGGTCAAAGTGGGACAAGTGGTGTAAGTGGAACTTCAGGTTCATCGGGTACGTCTGGACAAGATGGTACTTTATTTGGAAGTTCTGGTACGAGTGGTACAAATGGAACATCGGGTAGTTCTGGAACATCAGGTTCATCTGGTTCAAGTGGAACTTCGGGTACATCTGGGCAAGATGGTACTTTATTTGGAAGTTCTGGTACAAGTGGTACAAATGGAACTTCAGGTTCAACGGGTACTGCTGGTTCTTCTGGTTCAAGTGGAACTTCTGGAACATCGGGAACTGGTGGTACTTCTGGTTTAGATGGTACTTTATTCGGTTCATCGGGTAGTTCTGGTACTTCGGGTTCATCTGGTACATCTGGTATCGGAGGTTCATCTGGTTCTTCAGGTACTTCGGGTTCTTCTGGTGTTGATGGTACTTTATTTGGTAGTAGTGGTTCATCGGGTACTTCTGGAACTGGTGGTTCTTCGGGTTCTAGTGGTACAAGTGGTGTTGGTTCATCGGGTTCATCTGGTACATCTGGTTCAAGTGGGTTACTAAATGTAGCAAATGATGGAACTGATAGAGTTCTTACTATGGATGGCGATGGAACTGCAACTGCAGAATCTAACTTAACATTTGATGGTTCATTATTAGATGTAACTGGTGATTTAGATGTAAGTGATGCTACATTCTCTACGAGATATCACGAAAACTATGTAAACATTGGTAATTCATCAGGTACAACAAATATTGATTTATCAAATGGTAACAATTTTAGAATTAATAGAACCGCAACAATAACAATTACTCTTTCAAACGCACCAACAGGTCCAAGAGCAATTGGATTTACATTGGTATTGGAAGATGGTAGTGGTGGAACAGCAACAGTTAATTGGCCTGGTACAATCGAATGGGCAAATGGTGCAGCACCAACACTAACCGCAAGTGGAAAAGATATATTAGTATTCTATACTTATGATAGTGGAAATACTTATTATGGATTCCTAAGCGCCAATAATATAAGCTAATGAATAGTTATGAGTATAGCAAGACGTTTAATTTCAATAGAAGCAGGACAAGTGAGACCTTTTAAATTTACAATACAAACTGGAGGAGCAAATACACAATTTGAGCTCCCTTTAACATCACCGGGTGGAAAACAACCAAATATTACGGTAAATTGGGGTGATGGTAGTGGTACAACTACGATTACTGCATCTAATTCATCTGGTAGATTTCATACTTATTCTTCTGCTGGAACATATCAAATTATAATTAATGGTTATTTGCCTGGATTTAATGTAAATAATAATTCAACATATAAAAACTTATATAGGTCAGTTGATGATTGGGGCGTTGTTGATTTTGAACAATTAGATTTTTATGGTTGTACTTATTTAACATCAATACCAAACAATAGTGGTACTGCAACTCTAAATGAAGGATTAAATACTGTTAGAAGATTTGATTCAACATTTAGACAAACTGGAATAACTTCTATTCCATCTGGATTGTTTGATTACTCTGGAAATGCACAATCTTTTATTGATACATTTGTATTTATTGGGATTACATCAATACCATCTGGATTATTTGATAATAATACAAATGTAACATCATTTTCAGGTACATTTAATGCGTGTTTGAGTTTAACATCAATACCATCTGGATTATTTGATAATAACCCATTGGTAGCAAACTTTTCATCAGTATTTAGAAACTGTAGAACACTTACCTCAATTCCAGCAAACTTTTTTAGTAACAACCAACAAGTTACAACATTTGCCAACGCATTTAATATGGCAACAACAGCTAACTCATTAGGTGGAACTACCCCAACCGATACACCAAGTGGTGATGAGATTTGGGAAAGAACTTCATCTCCCGTTGGTACTGATTGTTTTGCTTTTTGTACTGGTCTAACTAATTTCGCATCAATTCCATCAACATTTAAATAAAATATTATGTATCTAAAAGTTTCAGGTTCAACTATAACATACCCATATTCAGTTTATGATTTAAAAACTGAAAATCCTAATACAAGTTTTCCAACAACTATCCCAGATAGTTTATTGGAAGAATTTGGTGTGTATAAAGTTGAATTAAAAGATAGTGGATATGATAGTGATGATACTAAGGATGTAGTAGAAGTAACACCTACATTATCTGGTTCAGTTTATGTACAAACATATCAAATAACTGATGCTGATAGTGAAACGATTGAAAAAAGAAAAGAAATTAAATGGGTAGAGGTACGAACCAAAAGAAATACTTTATTGAGTGAATCAGATTGGACACAATTCCAAGATTCTCCAATTACTGGTTCAACTTTAACTGAGTGGCAAACTTATAGACAATCTCTTAGAGATGTAACAACTCAATCAGACCCATATAATATTGTGTGGCCCACAATACCTTCTTAGAAGTTAAAAGATATTTATTTAATATTTATATCAAAGAAAAGGTAATTATCAAATGAGAATAGACCAACCCAGTTTTTCAGGTTCGATTACACAAGCCCCGTCGGCATATGCTGAATTAAGTGGTTCGTTTACTGGTTCCTTTACTGGTTCTCTTAGTGGTTCATTTATTGGTGATATTACTGTTCAGCAAGCCGAATTTGGTGATTTAGTAGTTAGAGATACT
>Ga0102963_1000645_pt1 | contig 14966 bp, 16 predicted proteins | sample SalPon2_C_H2O_MG_2_FD_84522 | JGI IMG/M metagenome (GOLD analysis project Ga0102963, IMG submission 84522) | Salt pond water microbial communities from South San Francisco under conditions of wetland restoration - Salt Pond MetaG SF2_C_H2O_MG | ecosystem: Environmental > Aquatic > Non-marine... | reverse complement strand
AACTTGACCGTCAGAGTTAAATAGATCAAAAGTAAACCCAAAGTTATCTTGCCACCTCCACACGCAAAAGTTCCACTCACTAACATTAAGAATACAATTCCCAGATGCGCTATGTTGCCTAAGGGTTCCTCCGTCATCAAAAATCCACGCACTCATGTCTCCTACATTAGAAGAAGCCGCACTCTTATTCATATAAAGAGAAAAAATATGATTACTATTATCTGATCTATTTATAATGGCAGAATAACTATTAGCATTAGTAAGTGAATCAGGGTTTACCCAAGCGCACACAGTAAAAGCGCCCCCACTATCATCGTAGTCAAAGGTACTTGGCCCTACTACGTCATCTGTACCATCAAAATCAAAATAACCGGAAGAATTAAAAGTAAGCCCACTAAGTGATCCGTTTTGCTGGTTTGCTGTTAAATCAAACCAAGTAGTACCAGTGCCCGGATACGACCTTTTAGCATTAGCATCTAAGCACAATGTTAAACCATTAGTAACTATTCTTGGGTTATTATGATATGACATATTACATTATTCCTGTTGGTGTCCACTCTGGTGTTGATAAATACTCCAGCATTTCTTCATGGTGCCATTCGATTTTACCGCTAATTTCTTCTGCTAAGTCATAACAGTCAGGCCTGCCAGCTTCATAACCCGAAGGGTAAAGCATTCCTGACCCTGTGATAACAGGGGGCTCTACTCCTGTGTTATAATAAAATTGCCAAGTGTTGCCGCTGGAGTCTACATTAGCGCCAGTTGGATCGACGGGATATTCGACGACATTATACTTAACGAAAAATGTTCCGCTATCCACCGAATAACGAACTGTTTCGGCGCTTGTTTCTTGCACTTGGTTGAAATTAACTCCTGATATATTTTCAGAGTCTAAAAATATCCATCTTCTGTTGTGAAAACTCATAATTATGTAAATCTATTTTTTGTTGCGTTGTAATTACTTAATACTTCTGCTGCTGTTAATGCTTTGTTGTACACTCTAACTAGACCAACTTTACATGGCAGAGATGTAGAATTATCTCTATTAGCTATTAGAAAGTTTGTTCTAGTACCTTGAGTTGATAAATTACCTTGGGCTGAACCACTCGTACTACTCACTAATAATCCGTTTCTATAAATTGAAACACTATTACCACCTGAATACACTCCAACGTCATTATACCAAGTATTTAAAGTAGGATAAGTCCATGAACGCTTTAAATAACTACCCCCTGAATAATTGGAAGTCCCGCTAACAGTGAATGACCAATCACCTGATCCTCCTTGGCCAAATGAAAAACCATTATATGGAGAACCAGCTTTTCGTTCAAATAAACCACCACGGCCTCCATTTCCAGTTAATTGATAGATAAACTCAATAGTAAAATCTCCCGTGTCTGGAGTAACAGATCCGCAATCAACCTTATCATCACTTCCATCAAAATCTAAATAACTATTAGCAACAGGCATTATTACTTGACCATCTCTATAATGACTGACTCCTGTGTTGGTTCCATTAACAAGTGTACCACTATTACTATTACCTGATCTGTCTACCCAACCGTTAGTAGCTGAACGAGAAAGATTAGCAAAAGGAGTATTATAACTTAACGTTGTAACTTGTGGTTTAATCCACCTGACTATATCTTCATTGGCAACACTGGTACCATCTCTGGTCATATTAAATCCCGGATTTGGTCCTCCACTGTTAGTACCAAAAGTCACTGACACTCCAAATGGTCTATATTTATTCGTAATATATTGTGAACCCCCATCTAAAGGAACCATTACATACCAATTCAATCCACTATAAACATACGGTCTAATATTTGCTGAACCATCTGTTTGTTTTACCCAAACACTAACAAAACCTGTTCCACTCGTTGGTATATTTGTTGCAGATCCAAACAGACTTCTTGCTGCGGCATTTGCTTCTGCTGATTCATACATTTCACATGCATATCCACTTGGAGATTCATCATCGGTTACTCTTGTAGAAGATAAGTTTGTATAAGCAGAGATTTCAGTAAAATCTATTGCGGAAGAAGTTACCAAATTAGTAGTAGGCTCACCAGCATACGACTTAGCATCATGTGCATCCAAACATACCACTAAGTTATCATCGATTATTTTTGGCCCACCTTTTATCATAATCCGAATCTTGGTTTTATTGTGTTGTAATTACTTAATATTTCTGCTGCTGTTAATGCTTTATTATATATTCTGAATAATCCATATTTACCTGAAAAAGGATACGTGGTATCAGTCGCTCCGTAACCTGAACCTATCCTTAAATTTGCGGATGGAACATTAGGTGTACCTGAAAAGGATTTTTCAGCTACATACTCTCCGTCGTAATACAAAAATATTTTACTTGAAGCTGTATCTGTTACGCCAACCACACAATGCCACAAATCATCTCCAGTTGTTGTACCTAGTTTTTCTTTAGAAAAAGCGTCAAATGTTGATGATCCATTTCCAATTTCATAAAATAATACCATCTCATCGTTCCCACTTGGATTCCAAGGTCTAACAACCTTTCTATCATCTAAATAAAATGCAAAATTAACATCGGTATCAGACGACGATCGATTAGTACAAATAACATTAAATTTTCCCGTAACACCAGTTCCAGCCCTAACCCACATCTCAACAGTTTTACTCGATGTATTATTATACGAGCTCGAATTCGCTATAGTTATTTGATCATCACTTCCATCAAACTCCAAATAACTGTTAGTAACTGGCATTATTACTTGACCATCTCTATAATGAGATACCCCCGTATTGGTTCCATTTAACAAAGAGCCATCGTGGTCATTTGTACTTAAATCTTTCCAACCGTCAGTAGCTGAACGAGAAGTTGCTGGACTAGTAACTGGTGTTGTATATTGTTTTTTCTCCAACTGCCAACCACTTATGTAGATTTTTTTCATAGCTGCGATGCCTGTAAACCCAGCTAAAGAAATATAATTACTAGACCCTGTCCTAGTCCTTCTTACTCTGTACCAACCACCTCCAACATCCGTTACAGTACCTGTACCTGATCCATCAGAAGACGGGTAATACATATATACAGACATGCTCGATATAGTTGATCCATCTTCGTATTTTAGATACGCACTAAATGTCCATTCTGTAGATGTTTCACTGTAATTGAAATCTTCTGTGCTGTTTAAATAACAATTACGGCTCGTACCGGGTGTCCATAAAACCGTATCATACCCGTTGTATTTTAAATTTTCATCTGTTATAGCGACAGCGCCCTTAGACCCTAACCCCGTTTGACTGCTTCCATCTCCCCACCATCCACCAGTTGATGAAGTATTAATAACATAATTCTGAGTAGGCTCCCCAGCGTACGACTTAGCATCATGTGCATCCAAACACAATACTAATCCATTAGTCACTATTTTTCCGCCGTATCTTTGAGCCATATCTTATTATATATTACACTTATTAAGCGTTTTTTTCTAATTTAGTGTATTTATTTTTATGCTGAGAAATATATTTAGTGGTGGGAAGAGTTTGTGGCATTATTTTAAATTGGCGTGTTCTGCGTGTTATCGCAAACAAATAAAAAGTCAAAAAATTCAACAGCAAAAAACATTGAGCGAATTAATTTTAAAAGACAATCTTTTAGAAGCGACTTGTTTAATTAGTAAAACTGATGCTAAAGGCAACATAACTTATGCAAATGATAAATTTTTGAAAGTAGCAGGTTATACTTTACAAGAGGCTGTAGGTAAAAACCATAACATTGTAAATTCAGGTTATCATCCTAAAAAAGTATGGCAAGATATGTACAAAACAGTTATTAAAGAAAAAAAAATATGGCATCATCCTTGCGTCACCAATAGAACTAAAAATGGTTCATTATATTATGTAAAATCGTGGATTCAAGCAGAGTTTGATTTAGACGGTGAAATAAAAGGCTTTATCAGCGTAAGACACGATATCACAGATTTAATTCTTCAGCAAAACGAAATAAATAAGAAAAATTCATACCTAGAGCATGCTGCAAAAATATTACGCCATGATATGCACAGCGGTATAAACACTTATATACCTAGAGGGGTATCTTCTTTAAAAAGAAGGTTAAATGATGAAGTTATAAATAATTTAAGATTGCAAACGCCTTTAAAAATGATAGAGGAAGGTTTACGTCATACACAAAAGGTTTACAAAGGTGTTTATGAGTTTACTAATTTAGTGAAACCTGAAGTAATTCTAAATAAAAACCAATACGATTTAAAGGTTATATTAAATGATTATTTAGTTAGTGCAGCTTACAAAGATCAGGTTTTAATAAATGATTTACCTAAACTAAAAGTCAATGAATCTTTATTTTGTACTGCTATCGATAACTTAATAAGAAATGGTCTTAAATATAATGATTCTGCTAGCAAAAAGGTTGAAATATTTTACAGTAAAAGTACTCATGATTTATTCGTAGAAGACAACGGAAGAGGTTTAAACCAAAAGGATTTTGAAAAATTAATGAGGCCTTATACTAGAAAAAAAGATCAAAAAGAATCTGGGTCTGGGCTTGGTTTAAATATTTGTGTAGCGATATTAAAACAACATAAATTTGAAGTGTCATGCGAAAAGCTTCCGCAACCATATTCCGGCACTAGATTTAAAATAGATTTGGGAAACATTTGGGATTATAATCAAGAAATGGCCGAATCGAAAAATACCAAAGACTAGTCTCACGCTTAAATATTTAGTGTATATTTTAAAATAGTGGATATGATAGAGTCGATATTATTAGTAGATGATGAAAATTTATTTCATTTAGTTTTTGAAGACGCATGTAGTCTACTTGATATTACTTTAAATTTAATGTCTATAGACAATGCTGATGCAGCAGAAAAACATTTTGAATCCTTAGTGAAACAGAATAAAACTAAACCCGATTGCATTTTTGTTGATCTCAATATTATTGGTAGCAGTTTTGACGGTATAGAACTATGTAGAAGAATTAACTTCGTTCACGGTGATGGGGTTGTTATAGGTATTATATCAAGCTCTAATGATGAGCAGGAGCAAGCTAAAGCTGTAAAAGCTGGGGCTCAATTTTGGATTATCAAATCAGATGAAATTGAACCTAGATTAGAAGAATTTGTTAAAGATTTCGAGGGGTATAAGGAGCGCACTGCGCCCTTCAAGGTGTATCGATGATAACATTAAATAATGAAATTGAAAAACAATTGATAAACTTAGCCGCCGAAAAAAATATATTCTTGGAGGGTAATGTTACTAAATTGATAGTCTCTCAACCAAATTCAAATTTTGGCACCTATATTCAAGATTGTATCAACAGGGACAAAGAAAATCGCAGAAAACGTCTTGAAATAACAAAAACTATTCAGCAGCAAAATAAAGAGCTTATAGAATGGAAATCTCATAACGAAAAATTAAATAAAGATCTTAAATTAGCTTTAGAAGATTCTGAAAAAGCAAAGCAGATCGCTGAGAATGACCTAGACATCCTTCAAAAGAAAACTCAGTATGAATTGGTGGGTAGTATAGTAAAAGTCGCATTATGGGTTATTTGTGGGGTAGGAGCAATAACCTCAATTCTTTTTGCTATAACCCTATTATTTGGAATCGAGAATAAAACAGTAGAGTCTTCTTGGAGTAATATGTTTAGTATCTTACTCACTAATAGCTTTAGCATTGTTGGCACTATCATGGGTGTAAAATATGCATCAGATAAAAAGGGGCGCGGACGCAAGTGTGAATGCGATAAATAAAAAAGCGGTCCCCGCTACGCAGTGACCGCTTTATAGTTATGTTACTTATTTCTAATTAGAAATCCCATCTAACACCAGCAGAAGCAGCTACGTCTCCCACAAACTGTTCTGTTGCGAAGTTATAATTGACAACATCAAAATTATTGTCAAACCATCCTACTTGGCCAAAAACTTCTAATTTATCCCAAAGCACTTTTGACGCATCTAGCTTTACGCTAGCAGTTTCATAATCAGTCATCTGACCATATTCAACAGAAGGAGTTAAATTAAAAACTCCAAAAACATCGAAACTCTTTTTCAATCCAACAATATAACCTCTTTGAGAATATCCTGCGTTGGCTACGTCTAAATCGTAAGTACCAACTACATAAGGGGTGATATATTTATTGTTTAAAGAAAGAGTTATTCTACCTTCTGTAGAGTTTGCTCCTGCTGCGACTTGATGTTGAAAAATCTGAGCGTCACCTCTTAAGGAAAAACTCTCAAAAAGATCGATAGCTTTTCCTACCCCAACGTTCGCATGTAATTCGTCAAGCCCTGATCCAGCGTCTAACACGACAGCTCCAACGTAAGTGTCGATACCAGAGTACTCAGTACCAATATCAACCCCAGCGAAGGCTTGAGAGCCTGTTTTCGCCAATCCGTTCACGATATAGTTTGAAGTGTACCCAGCATTAACACTAGCTTTGAGTTTTGATTCGCCGTCAGCCATGATACTAGCTGACACAATAATACTTAGTAATGATAGTATGAATTTATTCATATGTCACATATATTACACTCATTAATTTTTTTTTCAAGCTTTTATTTGAATAAGAGTTTTTTGTGTAGAATATGTATATGGCACAATTAAATGCAAATACCCCTTATATAGAATGTTTTATTAGAAATTCTTATATTTTTGACGATGATGATGAAGGGCTGACTGAAGGTTATATATTCGGAGTTAAGTCTATGATAAATAGACCTTTACATTTTCATTTTCAGTCTTGTTTAGGGGCTATTTTTTGGCAAATGCCTATATCAGCTTTTGCGAGTAAAGAAAAATACGATAAAATTTCAGAAGATGAAGAAAAACGCTTATCTATTTTGCAAACTTGGGATTGTCAGGCTAATAATATCGCTGTTACGACATTTTCGTTTCTACAGAATAAAAGAGTTGATGTCTTTTGTCGCGATAAAAAATATAGAAGCGGTAAATATATTTTTACTATTGATGATTATGAAGGGGATCTAAATGAGTTAAATGTAGGCTACGCAAATGATCAAGATACTAAATGTTATCATTTTATTGGTTTAGATGATGGAAATATGTGCGTTCAGCCAAACAATTTGCTAAGATGGCATAATCCTGATTTTATAAAACCTTATGATAAAAAAAATCCTCCGAAGTTTAAGATCTTTAAAGATCAATTGTCTTCAGAGGATATTGATATGACTTATGCTAAAAGTCCTTATTTATTGTATAATCATTTTTCAGAAGATTAATCTTCTGGTGGATGAGGCACTGGGTTACCGCTTTCTGGAAAAGGGAAAGTCGTATCTACGATAGGGTGATCAATTCTGCCGGAAACGCTAGATTTTAAAGAATACCACCAGTTATTACCAGAAGCATAAGAATTAGAAATCTCTTCTATATTTCCTGATAAATAATCTAAAGTAATAAATGGGCTAAAACCTGTTGATCCATCTATATATTGAGACTCTATGCATTCGCAACCGTAGGAGTCTGTTCCGCTATAAGTGCATGTTAAACCTATTACTAAAGATGAGATTCCGGTTTTTAAAGAATTATTCCATTCTGGATCTAATCTAACAAAATTGTAGGTGTAATCGCCTGAGAAATCTTGATGTGACATATATTTATATTATTGAATGTTTTAAAGTTTTACACTATTTTTTTGAAAAAAAGAATTATTAAACGATGTGTATTTAAAATTTGTATGTATTTTTTCAAACCCATGTAAAAGCAAATTAAAATAATTCTCGTATTTATCACCCATATTTTTAAGTGAAAAGTATTGTTCCGCATATGCCCTGCATAAAGATGGCTTTAAGTTATTACATATTTGTGGTGCAAAATAAAATTCACTTGCGCTGCGGCATCTTACGCCTGTAACATTTTGTATATTATATTCACTCATACCACCCCAGTCCGTAGATATCACTGGGGTCCCAGAAAAAAACGCTTCTATCATTGTCCATCCACATGGCTCAGCGTATAAAGAGGGCATCAACAAGGCTTTAGCTTTTGAAAGAAGTTTTGCCCTTTCTTTATAGCTCACTGTATGGATAAATTCAGAATATGGGCATTGTTTATTTAATTTATTTTTTTGGTTTTGAGGGCCTACAAATTTTATTTTTGTTTTAGTTGATTGCGCTACTTGTTGCGCTATATGAACTCCTTTACAGTCTACCATGCGCCCTAAATATAAAAAATAATCTTCTTTTTTATCTGAAAAAATAAAATCTTCTTTTTCAAATCCCGGAGGGATAACGACATCAGAAAAAGTAGGGTTTTTTTTAGTACCTATAATTTTATGTAATTGAGCATAAGATTCAAAAACTCTATTCGCTGCAAAGTGAGAATCATAACCTATACTAGCTTCTACGATAATACCTTTTTTTATTTGATCGCAGCAGCTTTTATGACCAAAACCCCAAAAAGCTAAAATAAAATCTGTGTCATTTGCATTTTTGTTTATAATTTTAGCAGAATTATTATTAAATTTGCTATGAGTTTTATTTTGTGTATTTTGACCGTGCATTTCTTTCCAAGTCTTATCTCCATAATCTTCATTATAAGTTTCGGTATCTATAACATCAAAATGCTTAGCACAAGGAACATTCGATTCAGGATGACCGTAGTGATAGACTGTATGGCCTCTTTGCGTCATTTCTTTGCAAAATTTGTATACTTTTTGGACAAAAGCGCATAAAGTTATCTCTTTTTTAGTGGGGTACATCGGGATTGATAAAACATGAAATACCATATATTATAATAATAAAGTATAAAATCTTTATGTCAAGTGTAATATATATAAAGTATGACCAAACATAAAAAGGTGGAGCAAGAGTCCGAGGGTAAGGTTCTGGAATTTCAGAATAAATATAAATTGGCATTAAACAAATTTGAATTATCAAAAAAACAAAAAGAATTTTTAAAAGTTGCGTTTGATAAAAACACTAAGATGATTTTTGTTTTAGGGCCTGCTGGTAGCAGTAAGACTTTTATAGCTACTTATGCAGCTCTACAATTGTTCAATATGGACAATCTATACGATATTTTTTATGTTAGGACTATAGCTGAAAGTGCAGAAAGAAGTTTGGGACATTTACCGGGAGATATGAATGAGAAATTTAATCCTTTCGCTATGCCTTTAGAAGAGAAGCTTAAAGAATTAATTAAAGAAGATAGGATTAAGATGCTATTTGATGAGGGTATAGTTAGTTGTGCTCCTATTAATTATTTGCGTGGAGCAAGCTGGAGGGATAAAATCGTATTAGCTGATGAAGCTCAAAACTTTACAAAAAAAGAATTAATCACATTAATAACTCGTATAGGCGAAAATGCTAAATATTTTATTTGTGGAGATTTGATGCAATCAGACATCAATGGTAAAAGCGGTTTAAATGAAATTGCCAAAAATTTTGATGACGAAGAATCTAAAAAGAACGGTATACATGTCTTCAATTTTAACAAAGAAGATATTTTAAGAAGTGAAATACTTAAGTTTATCATAAGTAAACTTGAAAAACTAAAATAATTTAAAATAATATTAAGAGTATGGCTAGTTTATTTTGTACAGAATGTGGAAGCAAAAATTTATATACACTCAATAAACCTAAATTTTGTCAATCCTGTGGTAACCCTATTGGCGCATCGATTTCAAGGGCTAAGGTAAACCCTGTTAAATCTGCACACTTAGAACCTGAAGAAGAAAATGAATCGTTTCGCAGCATTGCTAAATTAGATTATGATGTAGATTATGGTAATAATCAGGTTACTTTAGGTGATGTTTTAAATAACCCTATGAACCCAAGGGAGCTTAATTACAGCGACAAAAAAATTAAAGGTTATAAAAAGTTATCTAAAAAGGCTTTTGAACAAGAGTCTACTGCAGAATGTGGGTCTAGCCGTTTTACTGATATTGATGGGGGATAAACAATACACATACGAAGATAAATCGGATATTGTTGATAATGAAATTAGAAAAAGATTTTACAAGTGGCATTTGAATGCCTTAGCTTGGTTAGATTTTGAAGACGTATCTCAAATGATACGTCTTCATATTTTTAAAAAATGGGAACAATGGGATCAATCTAGACCTATAGAACCATGGATAAATAAAATCATCTCTAATCAGATGAAAAATATTCTGCGAAATAATTATTCAAATTTCGCAAGGCCGTGTTTGAGCTGCAAGTATAATCAGTCTTATTCTGAGTCTGATCATAGTTTGTGCGGGTTTACGCCCAGTGGCATGCAAAATTCTGAGTGCAAAGACTATGCAAAATGGGAAAAAAGCAAAAAAAATGCTTATGATATTAAAGTTCCAGTACCTTTAGAAAATTCTTCTTACAAAAAAAACTCCAAGTTTTCCGATCATGCCTGTGTATTAACTGCAGCAAAAAAATTACATTACTTAATGAGAGACTTTTTAAATGATAGACATTACATTATTTATAAAATGTTGTTTATAGATTACTTAGACGAGGAAAAGATCGCTCTCACTTTAGGTTATAAAACTACAGAGAAGGGTAGAAAAGCCGGGTACAAGCAAATAAAAAATCTCAAAAACTTTTACAAAAAAATAGCTAAACAAATGTTAGAAAAGAATGATATATTTTTATGAATAACCAGATGGCGTCACATTATCAGCTTTCCGAAGAAGAGAAGCAAAGAAGTTTAGATTTATTTAAAAAGCACGATGGAAACTTAATAAAAGTTATAAGAGAATTGTGGAACAGTCCAGATGAAAAAGGCACAACTAGTAGAGGTAGAGCTATAAGAGAATTTTGGATAGAGCAAGGTTTGAAATATAGAACAAAAGTAAAAGAAAGAAAACTAAAAACTTCACCTTTACCGCCTCAACCTATAATAAGAACAACAGCTCATTCAGATTATGCTGAAAAATCTGATGCTAAACCTTTTTTATCATTAGAGGAGCAAGAATTTATAAAAAGACATTATACTCCAGATTTGACAAAAAAAGAAGTCGCTAAAATAATTTGGCCAGAAGAATCTAAGCGTAGAAAGTTTTTTGAAAGTCAAAAATTTGTTTTAATGTCAGAGTTTATAAACAACGAATTCGATCAAATAAATTTAAGAGATGAGGTTGTATCAGAAAAATATTCTACACCAAGAGCTTTAACGACATTAATAAAAAAAATAAATAAAATTGTTATGAAAGAATTTGATGTAGAAAAGTTATCTATGCAAGATCGAAAATGCTTAGAGAAACTTTTAACGTATCTTTCTGCGCCAAGATTTATACAAGTTATAAACTCTTACATAACTAAAGAAGCTAGAGATTTATTTGAAAGCGAATATATTCGTAGTTCTTGGGATAAGCCAGACTTGACAGCAGATGAGTTAAATTTGTATATTAATGTTTGTATGGATTATGTTAATCTTAGAGAAATAGAAATCCAAAAACAAAAATTGAATCAAATGTTTGATGAGACGGAAGGGCAAAATGATTTGACTATGAGGCTAACAGAAATGTTAAAAACTAAAGCCGAAGAATATAATCAATGCACAAATCGTATAGATAAAATGCTTGCTAAGTTAAATGGAGAACGTTCTAAAAGAATCCAAAATCAACACCAACGAAATGCATCAATTATTTCTTTAGTTCAATTGTTTCAAGATGAGCAAGAAAGAAAATTAATGATTCAAATGGCAGATATGCAAAAGAAAGTCGTTTATGAGGAAGCAGACAGGTTGGAACAGATGTCGGATTGGAAAGCTAGAGTTTTAGGTATAAGTAAAAATGACGCAATATGAATTAAGCTGCAAAGTTTGCGATAAACCATTTGCAAAACTAGGATCTTTGCATAAACATATAAAACAGCATGATATGCATTTGGCAGAATATTATGTTAAATTTTATGCGCGTAAAAATTTGTTAACTGGAGACCTTTTACCTTTTAAAGATGTTGAAAGTTATTTTAATAAAGATTTTACGAATAGGGTTCAAATGAATAAATGGCTTGAGCAACTACACCCTTTAGATGCTCAAGAATACATTCAATCTAAAATATTAAAAAGGGTTTACGATAAAAAAAGGAATTTTTTACCTTTTTATTTAGAGCTTGAGCACTGCTTTTTACCCAAACTAGATATTATAAAAAAAATGTTTGGTAGTTATTCTCATTTTGCCAAGTTATGCGATTTAGATTTAATGTTTGATAAAAATATTCCTTCAGGTTTTTTTGATGAAGATTTGCCTAAAGATATAGAAGTCGCAATAGATACTAGAGAGCAAAAACCTTTAGACTTTAAGTTTAACACAAAAAAGCATAAATTATCTTTTGGTGATTATACTTTATTAGGTAATCATTATAGTTATACATTTGTAGATAGAAAATCTTCAAATGATTTTTGTGGCACTCTGACAACAGCTAATTTAGATAGGTTTAGAAGAGAAATTCAACTAACACAAGATATGGATGCATATATGTTTGTAGTAATAGAGTCTTCTTTAGATAAGATTATAGCGGAGCAAAAATACTTTAAACGTAAAGCTAGTATAGATTACATATTGAAAAATATGAGAGATATTATGTATGACTTTCCTAGAAGGTGTCAGTTTATTTTCACAGGAGGAAGAAAGAATTCAAAATTTTTGATTCCGCGTATATTATATTACGGAAAAGATTTATGGAGGTCGGACCTTCAGTATTTTATAGATTATGAGTTGGCAAGAAGGAAATCAAAACAGACCGCCGTCAAAAATAAGGACTAACGAAGAACTGTTGTCTTTAGAAGGTTTTTTAGAAGAGCATGAATCAAAACTTGCTCTTTATGAATTTTTAAGAGGCAACATCTCTTTTGCTGCTGATTTAATATTTGGTATTAAACTATTCCCGTTTCAGCACATGGCTGTAAAATCAATGTTTGAAACTGATTATTTTTTAGGAGTTTGGAGCCGTGGAATGTCAAAATCTTTTTCTACCGGAATTTATGCTGCGTTAGATGCCCTACTAAATCAAGGAGTAGAAATAGGTATAATTTCAAAATCTTTTAGGCAGTCCAAAATGATTTTCAAAAAAATAGAGGACATTGCCGCTAAACCTGAAGCAGCTTTTTTTAAACAATGTATCACTAAAGTTTCAAAAGGTAATGATGAGTGGTTGATGGAAATTGGTAGAAGTAGAATTCGAGCTTTACCTTTAGGTGATGGAGAAAAGCTCCGTGGTTTTCGTTTTCAAAGGATTATTATTGATGAGTTTTTATTAATGCCAGAAAGAATTTACAATGAGGTTATAGTTCCATTTCTATCTGTAGTCGAAAACCCTACTCAAAGACAAGAGGTTCATGGCTTAGAGAGTATGCTTATAGAGCAAGGAAAAATGAAAGAAGAGGATCGCTTTATATGGCCCAATAATAAATTGATAGCTTTATCTTCTGCATCTTACAAGTTTGAATACTTGTACAAGCTTTATAACCAGTTTGATTTTTTAATAACTCAGGAAAATAAAAGGGACAAAGCTTCTCGGTGCATTATGCAATTTGGTTATGATTGTGCTCCTACTCAACTATACGATCAAAACCTCGTTAATCAGGCTAAAGCTACAATGAGTCAATCTCAGTTTGATAGGGAGTTTGGCGCTGTTTTTACTGACGATAGCTCTGGCTATTTTAAGACTAGCAAAATGGCCTTATGTACAGTGCCTGAGGGAGATTACCCATCTGTGGAAGTAAAAGGAGATGCAGGAGCTAAATATATTTTAGCATTTGATCCTTCATGGTCTCAAACAGAAGGTTCTGATGATTTCGCTATACAAATTTTAAAAATACATGATGAAGAGAAAAAAGCGACTATAGTGCATAGTTATGCATTATCAGGAACATCTTTAAAGCATCATATATTTTATTTTAAATATTGTTTAGATAATTTTAATATAGTGCAAGTTGTTGGTGATTACAATGGTGGAGTACAATTTATACAAGCATGCAATGAAAGCGAAACTTTTCAATCAAAAGATAAAAAACTTAAAACAATTGATGTACCATTCGATAATCCCGAAGATTACCAGTCAGATTTGCGTAAATTCAAGACAGAATATAATAATTCGGATGATAAAATTGTTTATTTGAGAAAGCCCACTAGTAAATGGATCAGGCAGGCAAACGAATTATTGCAGGCTAATTTTGAACATAGGCGTATATTTTTTGCTTCTAGAGCTATAGATGAAGCTTACAATAAGCAAAGAAATAAAAGTATACCTATTGATAAAATAAAATTTTTACGGACATCTGATGAGACCAAGCAGTCAGCATCTGCAAAAATGATAGATTTTATTGAGCACCAAGCGGATATGTTAGATTTAACAAAAAATGAATGTGCTTTAGTTCAAATAACAACAACAGCTCAAGGTACCCAGACATTTGATTTGCCTCCTAATTTAAGGCGTCAAACTGGCCCAGATAAAGCTAGAAAAGATTCGTATTCTGCTCTTGTGTTAGGAAACTGGATGGCAAAAATATATTTTGATTCTAATGATAAAAGTGTAGAAGATGCTTTCGAGACTTTTACTCCCATGTTTATTAATTAGTTGAAAGTTACATTTTAACTTTTATTATACTTTATACGGAACTTTTATTTAACTTTGTGTAATATTATAAGATGTCAAAAAGAAAATATACAAAACGGTCTGATTATTGGGAAAAGTTCAACACCCATAAAGGTCAGCCTTTATCAGATATGTTTGAGGCTAACGCTAACCAGCAGGCTAACCAATACGAGCCTCAATTGGTAGGAGAGCCTTTTTATACTTACGAATCTAAAGCTTACAGTAGGACATCTGTTAACGGTAATGAAGTGGCATCAAGAAGAAATAACGCAGCTATAGGCCCTAAAATTTTTCCATATGCGAATATTAGAAATGGTATGTCGCCTTATAATTATGGTATTGATGGCGTTAATGTTAGGGATGCTATAGAATTATGTCAAAAAGCTTATTGCAATATAGCTATTT
>Ga0102963_1000644_pt1 | contig 14991 bp, 13 predicted proteins | sample SalPon2_C_H2O_MG_2_FD_84522 | JGI IMG/M metagenome (GOLD analysis project Ga0102963, IMG submission 84522) | Salt pond water microbial communities from South San Francisco under conditions of wetland restoration - Salt Pond MetaG SF2_C_H2O_MG | ecosystem: Environmental > Aquatic > Non-marine... | reverse complement strand
ATCCAACTATGTATTTCCCACATCCTATCACTACCCATATTAGCTGAATAATTATAAGCAACGGTACATTCTAAAGAACAAAAGTATCCAAATGTTGTAAAAGTCTTGTGTATTGTATCGTACTTTATTGGCATACCAAACTCTTTTGGACCAATAGAATGACAACACCAATAACAACAATTACTTTTATTTGATTCAAAATTATCTTCTGTATTTTTAACATCTATATTATTGTTATTACCTATTTGTAAATTATTAGATTCACTACCACTACCACTACCACTATTCTGTAGTTCATTATTTTTATTATTATCACAAGAACCATTTAATGTTTCATAATAATTATCACTTGAATATGGTAAAGGGTCTATAAGATTTGGCATATATTCTAATGGATTTAACATAATATCATTTTCTTTCAAAATAGATGAAACTGTCTCTGTATTTATAGGTAATTGAACTATTACATGTTCTTCTTTTACCTCTACCTCTACTTCTTCTTCTTTTTTGGCATTTTTTCTTTTTCTTGTTGTTTTTGGTTTATCATCAGTATTTATTGGAACTTTACGTGATCTACCCATTTATATGTATATTAATAGCCTTTTTACTTTAAATCATCTATTTTAAGAAACATTTTTTAATGCTGATTTTAATGTGGTTAATATACCATTCTTAGTATTAACTATTTGGTCTTTCACATAGTTTTCATTTATATAGCTTGTAAAAGCTTCCTTTTTACTAACACCTTCATTTATACACTTTTCTTTAATCTGTTTTAACTCCTTTACTATATTGTTATAAGATTGATATATACCATACACTATATAGATTGCTATTATTAATAATATTACAGTTATTAATTGCATTAAATATATCTATTATAATAAAACAATATAAAAATATAACTACAATTTTATGTTAAATTTTTGATTTTTTAAAACTTTTTTTGAAAAATGATTATTAAAGCTCTTTTTTATTTTTTCTAGTTAGCATAAACCATGCCTCCAGAACCAGAAACAACTCGGAATATATTATAATATCTCGAATAAACTACAAATTGATATTCATAATTATCTAATACTGGATTTGTAGTTACATACATCTGTATTCTATTAATAGTTGAAGCATTAAAACTACCTGATGGTTGTATCTTTTCAGGATATAAAGCAAAACTGTATGCATAAATACCATCTCTGGGACTTCTCGTATGGTGTTGGAATGGTTGAACATAATTGAAATATTCAGCAGGTTTATCTTCAAAACGATCCATACCATTCCATAATAGTCTTGCTGTATTCAAAATATGATTATTTGATAAACCATCTAAGCTATTAGTAAAGTTACTCCAATTATTATATTTTTGTGTATCTCCTCTTCTTGTGATCCATACTAATTCTTTTACTGGATTCTGTAATATTAAATCAATTGTATCTAATTCTAATATACCTTCTTTATCAAGACGATATACTCTTTCTATAAGATAATCATGACTATTTAAAGCCATTACTTTTCTTTCATCTTCATCCAGGAATATGTAATTACATTCTAATGTTGCATTAATATCTATGACTCCTGATACACTCTCATAACTAGAACCAATTGGAACAAGGAAACGTTTGATAGATACATCATTATTTGCTGATACATTAAGATTATAGTGAGCAGGTGATACAATAACATCATTTACAACTGTTGTAACATTATTATTAGGATATCTTGTTTGATATTCTGTTGGACTTACATAAATATCATTTACTATATCATATACTTGATATAATTGGTTTATGTTACGTAATTCAACTGTTACTTCTAAGTTTTGATATTGTAATGCTATTAATGGTAATGCTAATCCAGGGTTCTTAGTAAACCAAAATTGGAGGGGCAAGTAGAACCTCCTTCCTCTAATAGAAGGACTTGCAGAACTTGAACCTTCAGGATATTGTTCAAAGTTTATATCATTATTATTTATTATAACATATGGATTTACTGTTCTTGGATTATTAAAATCAACTGTATTACCTGTCATTTTATTATAACTATTTCTTTGATCTTCACTTAATGTTAATTCATTCCAAACATCCATCCATTCTCCATATAATTCGTCTATAAGTTGCGTATCTAATCTTATGTGTGTTTTATAAATAATATATTGAGATATATTTTCAATCCATCTAAATCTTAAGTTTTGATTTGAGTAAATATCTGGTAATTGATATTGAAAATATATTTCTTTTAACATATCTGCTACTCTGCCTATTCTACATATAAATTGACTGCTACCGCTTCCTAATGTAGGCTTGTTATTGAATGTTTGTTGGACACTTTCCATAGAGAAATTGGTATGTCTCTTATAAACCATTTTAAAATAACTAATCTCTGGAGAACCTGATATAAATTGATCTTGTGCGCCAACGGCGACTAATTGAATTACTCCTCCTGCCATATTTTACTTTATATTATACTACTCTATAATACTACTCTAAAAGAATTGTTTAAATTATGTTAAAAAATTTATGCATAAATATTAATGAAATTTATTATTCCATCTCTCTCAAGAATAAATTTAATTGTAAATAAAACTCTTAAATTATTAGTTAATGAATACAATGTAGATGAGAATAGTATATATATTTTTGTAATTCAAGAAGAGTTTGATGGATATACTAAGACTGTTAAGTCATTATATCCAAATATTAATATAGTTATAGGACCTCTTGGACTAAATCATATGAGAAACTTTATACATTCCTATTTTCCTGAAAATACTCAATTAGTTTGTATTGACGATGATATTAAAGATTTTAAATTTTTAAAAATAAATAACGAAATTAAAGATATTAAATCTTCTAAGAGATACGAATTACAATCATTTAATAGAGAAAACTTTATAAAATTTTTAGAAGACGCTTTTAATAATCTACATAAAAATAACGCTACATTATTTGGTATTTATCCAGTAAAAAATGGGTACTTTATGAAAGATTTACCTGAAATAACTTATGATTTAAAGTTTATAGTAGGAGCATTCTGGGGTTGTATAAATAAAAGTTATCTAAATGTTTTTTTAGAAGAAAAAGAAGATGTAGAAAGAACGTTATTAGCATACACATTTGATAAATGTGTTATTAGGTATAACTATATTACTTTAGATACTAACTATTATAAAGAGAAAGGTGGTATGCAGGTAAGAAATGAAGATAGAATTGAAACATCTAAAGAATCTTGTAAATATTTATTAAGCAGTTTTCCACTATATACAAGTCTATATACCTCTAAAAAATCTGGAATATATGAAATTAGATTACGTGATAAATTACGTAATAAATTAGGAAATTAACATCTTTTCATCAGATTTACTTGATAATTCATCATTACTTACTAATTTATTAACATCACCATCTTCTCCTGGATCTGCTGCCATTTTTTTACTTACACTTTCAGAAAACATACCATTTATTTCTTCTTCTGTGATAGCATAGTTAAAGTATGTTAAATCAGCCATCATTAATTTCTTGTCACTATCAGGCAATTTAATATCTTTTTTATAGTTTTGGTCATTTGTAATACTTATAGTAGGAGCAATATATAAGTTACCTTTATTTACTTTTAGAACACTATAATTATTTGAAGTATCAAATGTTGTAACATTACTAAATAATTTGCCATCTACATATTTATCAAGCTCCTTAAGACCATTTACATACATCTTACATCTAACCTTATAACGTGTTGGAACAGGATCTACATATGTTGTATCTTGTAAAATAACAGTAACCATAATCCATTTTTTATTGAACTCTTGTCTATTGATATTTCTAGCTGTTAATTTATGAATATTTGCTACAGTCCAATTACTTGTTTGTTCATTACAAACATTCTTAGTATTTTCTTTAATAGCTTCAGGTCCTTGTAATGTATTAAATTCTACAGTAATATTTTTACCATAATCTTCTAATTTTACTAAAGGACATTTTACAAGAATGTCTTTTTTATCTTTATCACAAATATTCTTGTATTTGCTTAATTGTTTTGTTCCTTTCATAAATAATATTGTTTGTGAATCAATATTATCATATGTATAACCAGCATCTGGTTCAATTATATTATTTTGTTTAGAACTATTGTCATATAAAGAATTATCTACATATAACCAAAAGTTGTATGTAAATTCAATTCCACCAGTCTGATTATAAGATTGTGATATTTTACGGTAAGATAATGATAATGGATTTGAAGTATTATATTCTTGATTTTTAGCAATACTAAAATCTTTTATCCCTTCAAATATTTTTACTTCTTCTTTTATAGTATTTTTTAATCTCATATTCTTGATAAACTCGGAATTATAAATAAAGAAACCTATTATGAATAGTATAATTACTAATAATAAAGCGTATATTACTTGAAGATATTTTTCCATTTATATAAATTATTAACTCTCTTAGTATATAAACAGAAAAAACTAATATAAAAATAATATTATATTATAAAATAAAATAAATAAAATAAATAAAATTAATAAATAATAGTATGATAAAATATTTTTTTATTCCAACTTTAAAAAATTATATACCATATACATATTATAAATTATACCTTCTTAAATTAAATAATACTTATTATGGATTACATAAAAGTGATTTAATAGTAGAAAAATCTTACGGTGACAGTATGAATACTGTTGAAGTGGTTGAAAACTCAAACACATATTTATTATCATTTGTTAAAAAATCACACGCAGTTAAATTTAAAGAGCGTATTGAAGAAGCAAATAAAGAAAAAGAAACATATAATCGTATAATAACTAATTATAAAGATAACATTTATATATCTAATAGAACATACTTAAACTCAATTAAACCTTATTATTTAGAAGAAAAAAACGAGAAAGATTTCGAATATCTCTGTATTCTTAATTATTTTAATATGTTTATTGTTTATGATGTAGAATATTCTGAAAATAGTTTAGATGTTATTGGATATGAATATAAAGTAAGAGATAAACCTAATAGAAGTTTATTAGAACATCGATTCAATAAAATGTTAGATTAAAAAGTATATTAGATTAACTATAATTAAATTTTCTATAATATACGATACACAGGTGTTCTAACACCATAATTACCTAATCCTAATTTACCAGTTATGCTATTAATTGGACCATCGTGGTAGTATTTTCTTATTTCTTTACCGTTCATGTCATAGTTAGCAAAAACGATGTTACTTACTAATCCAGAGAAACCTGTAGTCATATTTGAGTTACGAACATCACCTCCAATATAAACATTTCCTTTTTTGTCAAGGTTTAGTTGTTGGAATGATGCTTCTACTATTGAACCATCACTTAATTGTATGCTGTCATTTGATGAAACAGTTTTAACTAATTCACCATCTACATATACACTAATATATCCAGCATTTACTGTTTCATTTACAACTATAGCTACTTGCACCCAACGTTGTAAAGGAATATAATCTACTATTACACCGTGTGTAGAAAGATACATCTTAAGTGCGTCTGCTTTTGTCTTCCCTGGATTAGCAGTTTCTATATCCTTGATTGCTTGTTCGAACGACTTACCTTCTTCTGGTTTAGTAAAACTAATATATAATTTATTTAACTTACCATCTAAGAATACAACTGGAGATGCTCCTGCAAGATTTTCATCACCTACGTGGAACACATGTCTAAAGTTTTCTCCAGAGAACTTATCTATGTCGTGAATATACATCCAAAATATCATAGTTTTTCTTTTACCATTTGAACTTTCTGGTATTGAACCACCTGAAAGTTTTGCTACTTCTGAACCTTTTCTTCCTTCACTACCTGAGATAGTTGTTACTTGCTTATTTGTAATTTTACGACTAAAGAACACAAAAAGATAGTAAGCAATAAATAGTATTACTAAACCAATAATGAAAGAAACAAGAATAAATCCAATTGAAGGTGATTTTTTAACACTTTCTACATTTGATGAAACTACAGTATTTGTTTTTTTTGCAGTATCAGTAACACTTTTAATTCCACTTGTTAATTTGCTAGATACTCTTGATAGAACTGAGTTTTTATTATTCTGCATTATATAATCTTCTTAATGTAAAGAAATATATTTTTCTAAAATTATTTATTTTTTTGATTTTCAGAGTATAGCCAATAATATCCAATATCATCAATTGGATAATTATTCGGACATCTATTAATAATCATCTTTTTGAACTTCTTTTTTGTTGAAATATAACTTAACATTTTTGAGAAATCCATATTATCTAACTTTTTCTTATTCTCTTGTAAATATATACAATACACAATTATATAAGATAAATAGTATATTGATGTTGTATATTCAAAAACAGTATCTTTTAATTTATACGATATTATTTCAAAATTAATATAATTTTTTAGAAAAATTATATATGTTTTATCATCTAATATTTTTATAATATTTTCATGAACCTTTAAAGGATTCATCCAAGTATCTTGAAATAATAAATTTGGTATAGTAGTATTATTATCACAATTGAATATTTCTTGAAAGGGTTTCTGCTCTTCCCCTTTGTAATTATCATTTAAAAAATCTTTTGTAACTTTTTTCTTATTCTTTGTATTAAATATACCTATTACTGATTTAATTGCTATATTTATATTTCCATTTGATGATTCACATATATTCATTAACGTATCTAATTTTATTTTCCTTGCTGGTAATCTCTTTTTAAAAAATAAAAACATATCTATATCATTTATTCTTGGTATATTAATTTGTATATTTATAAAATCTTTTATATTTCCAAGTTTATTAGCAGTTTCTATATGAGAAATAAATATAATAGGGATAAAAGTTCCGCTATATTTATTACAATACTCATTATTAATAGTATTGAGAATTGACCTATCTATTTTAATAAAACTTTCTAGTTCATCAATTACAATAACTTTTGATTTCTTTTGTATAGATGTATTTTGTATATCACTTATTTTAAAGTCTGAAAAAATTTTAACTATATCTTTCCATTTATGAAACTTTATTATTCTATCAAGAATATCATTTCCATTATCACATAGTGAAGTATCAATCCACAATACTTCATTAAAATATTTTTCTGTTAAAAGTTTTACTGTAATTGTTTTTCCAACACCAGAATGCCCGTATAATAATACTATTTCTCCATTATTAATATTTTTAATACTAATATCGCAATTCTCTAATAATGATTTATTTCCAACCAATTCATCATAAGATTTTATGTCAAAAAGTTCTTCTGTCATTCATTAACATTTATATAAAAATAATATTTAAAGACTTTTAAATCATTTATTATGAATAAGATATTTCTATAAATACTGCAACATAATAAGATAAAATTGCTAATACTGGGAATACTATCATAGGTGAGAATACACTTATTTGTTCTGAAGTTCCAAGTCCCCACATTTTAGGAGTTTCATCTTTAGAAAACATCATAGCTGGTTTGATAATAAGTAAAATTCCAATTATTATTAAATATAAAGTTAAAGCTATTTGCCATCTATTGAGTGTAAATACTGCCATGTGTATATTATCTCCTTAATTTTGTAAAATATTTATTTTTTGCTAAAATATTTCGTTATTGTCTATAAATAAAAATTATTTACTTATTATAAAGTTAGCTATTGATGTCAATTGCTGTTGAAGATTTAGTAGGTAGTTTATCTTTAAACCTAGTAGCCGATAATAATGGGAACGTTGGTATAGGAACTAATGCTCCTTTACAAAAATTAGATGTAAATGGTAAAATAAATGTTGGAGGTTCTATTATATCAAAAGATGGCATAGTAGGTCAAGTTGTATATTTTGCGAGAAATACTGCTCCTGAAGGTTGGTTAAAATGTAATGGTGCAACTATTAGTAGAACTACTTATGCAGAATTATTTAATGCTATTGGGACAACTTTCGGTGCTGGTGATGGTGAAAGTACTTTTCAATTACCAGATCTAAGAGGAGAATTTATACGTGGATGGGATGATGGAAGAGGAATAGATAGTGGTCGTGCTTTTGGTGTTTCACAAGGAGATAGCACAAAACTTCCAAATACTTCTTTTACAACAGATAACCCAGGAAATCATAATCATAATACCCTTAGTGGTGTAGGGTCTTTCGGTGATCAAACTAAAGCAGGGGATGGACCAACTGCTATTTGGGCAAGAGGAGGAGGTAATAGTGTTACTAGTAGTGGTGGTTCTCATACCCATACAATTACAGGTGGTGGTGATCCTGAAACAAGACCTAAAAATGTATCTCTTCTTTCTTGTATTAAATATTAGTTTATTTTAATATATAAAATATATAATTTTAGCGTAATTATGGATATATATAATTGGCATCCAATTACAAAAGAATTTTTAGGAACTTCAAAAGCAGATGAAAGTCCTTTAGAACCAGGAGTATATTTGATTCCTGCTTATGCTACACAAACTCCAATTCCAGAAGGTCCTTTAGAAGAAAACAAAATTAGAATATGGAATAGTATAGAAAATAAATGGGATGAACAAGAAATTAAAATAAAAGATCAAAAACCTAACCTTGAACTTTCAATTTCTACTTCACTAAAAGATGAAAATGGAATATTAGACAACTCTTCTGTAAAAAAATTTATTGATGCAATCGAACCTAAACTTCTGTTTCCAACAGTTGTTAGAGAGTTTCAATGTAATGGATATGAAAAAGAAAATGATGACCTTCTCAAATTAATCTTAGAGAAAGAAGCTAGTAGTCGTCCGACTTATCCTAAATATTCTCGTAATTGGCAAACAGAAGACTTTTTACATAACGAACCAGAGTTTGAATGGCTTTCAAAACTAGTAACTAAACTTGGAAAAGAATATGTTAAGTTCATGCAATATAAATATGATGATATCGTATGCAATGGAATGTGGGCAAACGTATATCGCAGAGAAGAAGACCTTCATCGACATACTCATCCTAATAGTTTTATTTCTGGTGTTTATTACATGACAGATGATAACTCAGATATTGAGTTTTACGACCCAAGAGCCGATGTTCGTTCAGCAATCATGCCTGCACAATATGCAAATTTTTTTAATGCATTTGTTTTCCATATCAAACCAAAAAAGGGGATGTGTATATTGTTTCCATCATGGCTTAAACATTCTGTAATTCCACAACAAGAGGGTTTTAGAGTATCGATTGCTTTCAATCTTATGCTTGAAGGTAAGATTGGAACACATACAAAAAAGACTGCTTGTGAGTTACCTAAACAAGAAAATGCATTCAGAATAAATGATTTTAATGATGAATTATATATTCAAAATGTCAAAACTTCTATTTAAATTTCCTTTATATAAAATATTTTATACTTATTTTATTTCTATTATCTATAATTAGAGTAAGTATAATACATAAAAGATGATAGTTTATTGGAACTATTGGATATTAATAATGTTATTAGCAGTTTTTGTTATATTATGGTTTAGACAACGTATTGAGTTCTTTGAAGATAGTTACCCTGGTTTTAATACTCCTTTATCTCATACTAATAGATTAGATGATGTTGAGAATAAATATATCAATACTGAACTTATTACAGAAAACATCAAAAAAGATAATGAAATGGTAAATAAATACGAATTAGAAAATAAACAGTATATCGAAGCACTATACAAAACTTTTAATGTAAATGAAGATATACCTATTAATCAAAATGAATGGAGTATAGAACCTGTAAATCGTGTAACACCTTCCATTATTCAGGATGCTTTTAAATACACCGTTGAGTTTATTGAGGATAATGTAAAAACTTCAACATATCTACAAATACCCAACAAACAATCTTTATTATTAAATAATATTAGAATCGCAGATACTACATTAGTTGCATACCGTATTCATAAGAAACTACCTTCTTATATTCTCAACATAAATATGGTATTATTAAGAGAGAATGATAATGTAGGTAAGCATATTGAAATATTTGTTAAAGTTGATAAGATGAAAGGATTATGGGATGTAACCGTTCTTCACTTAAATATTATAGGAACTTTAACTAAAGACCAAATATCTGAAATTGAACCAACTGATGCACTAAATAACAATATTAATGTTTCTCCTGCTGATTACATTACCCCTGATGCTGTAGTTAATATGGATGATAAATTATTTGATGAATATTGTAATACTGATGTATTTGGTACAAATCAAGAAAAAGAATGTATTAGCTCTTTGAGTGATAATAAGATACCTCATCGTGTTAATTTAAATTAATAATCCCTTTAATCATTTAGACTATCTGGATCTGTTTCGTCTCCATTTTCACCTCTTGGATATACTTCTTCCTCTCCCTCCTCCTCATGTTTATCAACAGCTTCTCTCAACTGTTGTTTATCTTCTAACCCTTTCTCAAACTGCCTCTTATATTCATCTAATTCACTAATACCTAATTTTTTTGTAGCTACATATAATCTTCTTTCTTCAGGATTCATTATATTTACAATATTTAACTTTGTAATGTTTTCTTGCTCCCTTTGTTTTGAAATATACTCGTTAAACTTGAAAGTCTTGTTAAAACTCTTTTGAACTACCCATATTTTTAAGTTATTATATTGATGAGACAGTATAAAGTCTTGTAATAAGGTAGATTCTAAGTTATTTTCTCTTATTACTAAATTATCGTTTCTTGCTAATTCTGGTTTAGCAGGGAAACAAATTTGACGTGATATAAAATACTGCACTAATCTTATTTTTTGTATATTTCTTAATTCATTAAGATAAGAATTATTATCAAGTATTATATCAAACAATTTGTATAATTTCTCAAATTGACTTCTTAAATATTGTAACTCGCCATGTTTAGCTCTATAATTTGTTTCTATAGTGTTCTTTTGTGACTTAATAATATTTCTAAATAATTCTATTAAATATTGTAAATTATCATCTGTTGAATTAATAAAATCAATTACAGTATTATCTTTAACCATTTTATTGTAAATATTTAAGTTTTTATTTGTAACATTAATAATATCTTGTGTTCCACCAGTAGATAATTTATTGTAATCACTAACAGGTATATATTGTTCTATATCTGGTAATATATCATTTAAGTTCCATAAACTTGTATCTGTCTTACTACTTTCCCTTTCTATATACACTATTCTTTTTTCATCTTTATCTTCTTCTATTTCTTGTTTATTAATATTTAATAGTCTTGGTCTTTTATCTCTATTATATTTATCAGCTACAAATGCTTTTTTTAATTTGAAAATATTTCTATTTAATTTAATCCAATAATCTTTATCAGAACGGTATTTTTCACTTAATAATTGTAAGCAACATCCTATATGTATCTTTTTAGCAATACTTGACTGTATCAATATAGACGGCAAATTATTTAAGAAATTCATATAATCTTTCAAATATTTGTCTTTTTCTTTTTTTTTAACCGTGTTATTCAAATCTTGAATAATCTTTTCACCTCTAAATATTAATTTTTTATTAGGTAGTTTTTTCTCAAAATCTTTAAAATGTTCTTGTAAATAAGATACTTTTTCATAAAACTCACTTGAAGATAAAACATTTACAATTTCATCATGTATTTTTGATAAATAAGAACCTTTCATATACATATTCCAAACTGTTCCTTGTGTATTTATTAAATCCCCTATAACGTGTTGAATATATGGTAATACTCCTTCTTTAGTATTTTTATTTTGTTCGAGAGGATAACCATAAGGGGTCCATAAGCCAATATGCTCTTGTGAGCCATCCCATACTCTAAAATTTAATGTTCTTGACAGAACGTGAATTTGAATATCATAAATCCACCAAGCTAATAAATGATATAGTTGTTTTTCAATATCTTTTATAAATTGTTCTTCAATTTGTATAATAGAACTTTTAATTTCATTAAACTTACCAGGTGATATTAGTTGTGAAATGTTATTGTTATTTAACACATTCTCCTTCTCAAGAATATTATAAACTTCTTCACTCAAGTCTGTTATTTTATCTTTAATTTGAATAATCTTTGTTTTCCTTAGTTGTTGTGGTATATTTGCGTATAAGTATTCATAATTTAATGGAAGTCCTGAAATATTTTTTAAAATCATAAACATTCTTAATACTATTTCAAATATTTCACGTCTTCCTTCATCTAAGTCTTTAATATTTATTGGTAAATTATCATCATATATTGGTATTTCTAATTCATCTGGGTCCTCTTTTTCTAAAATTATATCTATATCTTCATTCTGTCTAAATAAATCATCAGCTGTATTTATAGAAGTATCTTTTTGATATCCAATTATTTCTCCTTTCTTAATTTTCTTAATTTCATCTTGAATATTCCAACCATATATTTTTTCATCTATAAATGAAATCTTAGTTCTCTGGTATTTTTCATATTCTTTAGTTACCTTCTCATTTATTCTATGAACATCCCATTTCTTTACTGATTTTAACCAACTCTCTATTCTGTTTCTATGCTCTTTTAATAATCTTATTTTTAATATTTCAATTGCTTCACTTAAACTTATTTTATTATCTGCTATTGTTGAAACTATGTCATAAGCGGTATATGGTAAGGACGCATTACTTTGATTTAATGAATTATTATTATTACTATCTACAAATGTTTCGTATATTTCAAGCAAATCAGTTTGAAGTTTTTCTATAATAGGTTCCAGTTTGTTAAATATATCTTTTTGTATTTCATAAAAGGCTATAGCACCTGTTTCATTTAATTCTATAGGACTTGGTCTATAACTTGTTGTTGCTTTTAAAAAAGAGAAGATATCCTTTTCAGATGTATATAATTTGTAAAGTTTTTCTTCTAATTTATTTAAAGTTTCTTTATTTAAATCTTCTAATTTAATACCTGCTACCATAAGGTCTTTCCATAAATCATATAGACTGCCTATATCTTTTAATTCCTTAATATATTCATCTATATTTGCTGTTTGAGATATTGTTTCTTTTATAGTTTCTTCTATATTTATGTTTTCTTCTGGAATAGATATTCTTGAATATGTTTTATCCAATTCCTCTATTAATTTATCTTTCATAGATAATTCTTGATAAGAACTGTCATAACTTGATATTCCCTTTGTAATATTTAAACTTTTTACAGTTGGATGTAAATTGTCTTGAGGTAATATTATATGTGGTTGTTGTAATTCTTCTTGAATTACTCTTGTTCCTGAATAAATATTATCTAATACTGGTTGTTTATCGTCTTCTTCGATTATTTCATATCCTTTAAATGTTTTTAATAGTTCCTCTCTTCGGATATTATAATTTTCAATTTTAATAGAATTATTATAACTATTTATAAAGTTTGTTAAATCACTATTATCTTTTCTCTTAGTTGCTACCTCTGGAACTACATTTCTAGGTATTTTAAAGTCTTTATCACTTGTTATTTCAGTTATGAGTTTTTGAAAAACTTTCGTTTTTTGCTCTAATGGAATATTTATCTCTTCTTTTAAAAACTGTAAAAGTAAAAAAACTTGGTTATAAATATCTTCTGAAGAATGGACATTTAAACCAATCTTTTTATCTGTTGTTTCAATACTTTTATCTAAAATTAATTCTTCATCACCACTAATAACTGTTTGAAAATCAATTACCGGTAATTCTTCATCTAAATATACTATTGACATTATATTTTCTTTAGGGGTAGTCCTCTAATGATTTTATAGAGATTTTTTAATTAAAACGAGTCCAAGTATTATAAACTTCACGTAATTCTGCTTCTATTAATCTACAACATTCCTTTAATACGATTACGTATTCTTTTTCATCGGGAGTAACACTATCATTTTTAAGTGTCATACGAATATTTACCTTAGGATCCAAAGGATGAGGAGCAACATACCCAACGTAACTAATGTTATATTTATCTCCATATACTTTATTATCATTACGGATAAATCTGTTATAAATTAATGATTGGAATAGATTACCAATAGTATCATCTTCATTTACAATTTGTAAGTCAAACGTATTTTTAATTTCAGTATGCTTTATAATTTTAACTTTTGAACTATTAGATACATCAACTTCACGGTGTATTTCTTCTATCTTATCAATCAATATTTCAAATGCTTTAGATATGATATAAGTATAACTCAAGTTACATTCTGTTTCAATCATAAAATGAATACTTGTTGGATCTCCAAATTCATTCTTTTGATATGCACGTTCTTTATCTAAAATAGAGTTTGTCTCTTTAGCGTTTGTCTCATCTACGTTAAAGAAGAAACTGCACAGTGATACTGGCGAAAATGAAGAATGAAGTTTAGATGTAGCTTTAATTACTTTAGAAGTAAAGCTTAATTCTTCATTATTACGTAACCTTGTAATTAGTATTGGTTCTTTTGTAATTTCATTTACAGGAAATAATCGTTTTAATTCTTTTTCTTCAATATTAACACCTTGATGTTTTCCTTTTAGATGATGAGTCGTAATATTTATCATATCATTTGTAGTATTTTTAATATCACAACTAAACTCGTAGTCTCCTTCATTAAATGTTTCTACTTCCTCCTCAGTAAAGAAGATTGGGATCAAACCAATACGATGTTTCATAAATTCATTGTGCAATGGACCGTTATTTTTATGGATAGTAATAGATGGTTCAATATCACCAACTTCTTCCCCCATAAATCCAATATTAGGGATATCAGTTAAAATAGTCCTACGAATACCATTTACTATAGATAAATCTATATTTTGGATATCAAACTCGAATCTGTTAGTAGCATTATTAGGGTTTAAAGTAGGATTAATAAATACAACTTCACTCATTTTCTTCTTGTAAATATGTTTCTACTATAATTATATTTTATATATTCAATTTTTTAAATATTATATTAACAAAAAATATAACTACAAATTTAACATAAATTTCTGATTTTTTTAAAAACTTTTTTGAAAATTGATTTTTTAAAATTCTTTTTTATTTTTTTGATTTTTTTATCAAAATTTGTAGTTATATTTT
>Ga0102963_1000641_pt1 | contig 15041 bp, 16 predicted proteins | sample SalPon2_C_H2O_MG_2_FD_84522 | JGI IMG/M metagenome (GOLD analysis project Ga0102963, IMG submission 84522) | Salt pond water microbial communities from South San Francisco under conditions of wetland restoration - Salt Pond MetaG SF2_C_H2O_MG | ecosystem: Environmental > Aquatic > Non-marine... | reverse complement strand
TTTGTGCTTATACTATAATTAGCGACACAAGCATTACATTGCCGACCAGACCTACTATACGTACTATTTATTCTTATGCTTCAACACCAGCAAGCTCTGACACTATAACATTAAATGTTCCAACCAATGCATCTTTAGGTGATATATTAGTAGCCATAATAGCAGAAACTGATGGTAGAACAGCAACAACACCAACCGGATGGACTCTCCAAGCAACAAATGAAGGTCAGGTCGGAAATGCTGGTATGTGGATTTATACTAGAACATACCAGAGTGGAGATTCTACGTGGGATTGGATATTATCATCCTCAGCTAGTAGTGGAGGCGCTATTATATCAATATCTAAAAATACATTTGATACAATTAGCACTGTATATGCTGGCGGGTCGAGTACTACAATTCCAATACCAACAATTACGATTGCTAATGATAATAGTATTAGACTATATGCTGCTAGTGCTAGATCTGAGATAACTAATGAAGCCACATTTACAAATTTAGTAGATACTACGAGCCCATATTATTATTTAAGTATAGGTTATAAATTAGAAAATGCAGGTTCAACAGGCACATTAAACATTACAACAGCGTCTTCTCAGACAGCTGATTTATCTGGTGTTCAATTAGCAACGTATTAATATGAAAAAATATATATTACAAAATCTTATAGCAATTGATCAATTATTTAATACATTATTAGGTGGTTATGCAGATGAAACTTTATCATCTAGAGCATATCGCGCTGAAAAAAAAGGACGAATATTCGGAAAATTATTTCGCCCTCTAATTGATACTATTTTATTCTTTGATAAGAATCATTGTTTAAATTCTTATTATTCAGAAAAATCTAGAAGACACTGGCCTCTTGAATTACGTGATTTTGATTAATTATAAATAATAACAAGCCGAGTTTATTAGGAGAACGAAGATGGCAATCAAAATATCTGGTAATACGATTATTGATGACAATCGTAATATATTATTTTCAAATACTGTTCAGTTTGATACTGACGATAGTATCACTTATAATAAAACTACAAATCAATTAGATGTTAATATAGGTAGTTCTAGTAAATTATCTGTTAACAGCACTTATGTTAATGTTCCCGCACTTGCTATAGCTGGTGCACCATTTGTTCCTGACACATCACAAGTATTTGAATACACATCATCTGGTACGTGGGCAAAACCCGATGACTGCTCTGTTGTTCTAGTAGAAGCATGGGGAGCTGGTGGAGGTGGAGGTAGCGGCGCATATGGCAATGTTGTTACTGATAACGTTTCTGGTGGAGGCGGAGGCGGAGGCGGAGGATATTTCCAAAAAATATATGATGCTAATAATTTAACCTCAAATGTAACGATTACAATTGGAGCTGGAGGTACAGGAAGTAGTGCAAAAACTAGTGATTCTAGTGGAGGTGATGGAGGTAATGGAGGAGATACTTCATTTGGTAATTATTTTAAGGTAGATGGTGGTAGTGGAGGTGGTGGAGGTAGAGTTGGAACTTTTGCTAATGTAGGTAACGGAGGTGATTCGATTGATTGGATGACTAACGTTATTAGTGCAGTAGGTAAAGGTGCTAACTCCTTGGTGAGGGATGCTTGGCTCGGAGGAGCCAGTGGCGGTTTTTCTGTGGAGGACAGTAGTGGATATACAGGTGGCAAGTCAGCTTTTGGCGGTTGTGGAGGAGGAGGTGGCGGGTCTGCCGAAAACGGAGGGTCAACTATTAATTCCCCCGGAAGCGGAGGTTCTTCAAATACTTCTATTTCTGACGGAGGAAATGGTGGAGTAGCTAATAGTACATTGACTGCTGCTAATGGTGCAAATGGTGGTATAGCTTCCGGTGGTGGAGGTGGTGGTGGTTTTGCTAATACAGCAAAACCATTCGCAGAAGCTACTTATGTTGGTGGTTATACTTTAGCTAATGATGGCACAACTAGTAATATAACAATTGATTTAACATCTTTGACTGATGGTTCGAACGACCCTGTTCCGTTAGCTCCTCAAGAAGGTGATATTGTTATTATTGCATTTACTAGTTCAGAAACTAATGACATATCATACCGAATATCTGATGGAACTTCGAATTATACACAAATAGCAGATTTATATGTTAGTGATAATTATGATACTAATCTACAAGTCGGCTATAAAATAATGGGCGCATCGCCAGATACTAGTGCAACAATCACAGGTGGCACTAATAACAATATTAGAGCTGGAACAATCGCAGTGCAAGTATGGCGACCGAAGGATTTCTCTTATGAACCAGTTACATTAGGTAATACAGTATTTACCGACACGAATTTAAATACTGTTATCCCACTAGCTGTAGATGAAAATAATGTGCCAACAGATTACGACAATACAATTATAATTTATATTGGTGCTAGTGCTCATAATCAAGGTACTCAAACATATACTAATACAAGTTTGTCTAATTTTATAACTGTTGGTGGTAATGGTGGTGCTGGTGACTCTACTATAGGTATGGGTTCCTTCTTAGAAACTAGTGGAGGTACTAGTTATGATATTAATGCATTTGGTTTTACTGATACTGACAGTACTGAATATTCAAGTGCTTGTGTTGCTTTTGCAATACAACCAACTATACATCCCTCTTTTGCATCAGGTGCTGGTGGTGCTGGTGGCGATGGCTTTGTTAGAATCTATACTTGGTAAGGAGAATATAAATGAAATATGCAATTATAGAAAATAATATTGTAAAAAATGTTGCTCGAGCAAATGAACCTTTAGATTCTAATTGGATTTTAATTGAAGACCAAGTAGTAAATATTGGTTATACCTATAATAATGGATCATTTATAGAGCCAGAACCAGAACCAATTACTAAAGAACAAGTTATAACTGAAAGATCTAAAAGATTACAAACAGGATTCAATTATGATTTTGGTGATGAACGCGGTACACATTTAATCCAAACAACCGATCAAGATATGATCGGTTGGGATGAAGTTACTAAATGGGCTCAATCAAAAGTAGCATTAAATAAATTAACCGATACTAAAACTATTTTAACCGGCACTGGTATTGCTAATATTACTTCAGTTGAATGGTTTGAAATTATTGAAGCGGCTGATGCATTCAGAGGACCTATTTGGCAAGCATCATTTAATCTTCAAGTTATGGATCCAATACCACTCGACTACACTAATGATTCCTATTGGTTATAAATATATAATAAAATCTAATTGGAGTATATAAATGGCTGTTCCATCTACAAGAGCAGAATTTAAAGAATATTGTTTAAGATCTTTAGGAAAACCAGTCATCGAAATAAACGTTGATGACGATCAAGTCGATGACCGTATTGACCAAGCACTACGCTTCTATTATGATTATCATTTTGACGGATCTGAAAAAGTATATTATAAACATGAAATAACTGCTAATACTATTGCAAATAGCTATATCGATATGCCAGAAAATATTATAGGTGTAGTCCAACTATTCCCTATTGGCAGCACTGTTACTAATTCTGGCGACATATTTAATATTCGTTATCAAATTGCTTTAAACGACCTATATACTCTTACTAATGTATCTCTTATTCCATATTATATGACTATGGAACATTTAGCATTAGTACAAGAATTACTAGTAGGTAGAACACCTATTAGATATAATCGACACAGAAATAAATTACATCTTGATATGGATATGTCTAAATTAGTAATAGGTGAATATCTTATTGTTGAAGCGTATGAAGTAGTTGATCCTGCTACATATACTGATGTATGGGCCGATAGATGGTTACAACATTATACAGCACAATTAATTAAACGTCAATGGGGTTCGAATCTTACTAAATTTGAAGGATTACAATTACCTGGTGGTGTTACCTTTAATGGTACTAAGATATATGATGATGCAGATACTGAAATTAAAAGATTAGAAGATGAAATGATTAATCAATATTCTATTCCACCAATGGATCTGATTGGATAATGTTTATTATTGTTATTCCTGATAAATCAATTATAACTACTTTGAGAATAAAGTAAACTGTTTTAGGAAAATAAATGTCTACGAATGTATTTTTTAATAATTTCGACAGTTATGCTGAAAAGAATCTTATTGAAGATTTAATCATCGAAAGCATTCGTATCTATGGACATGATATGTATTATTGTCCTAGAACAATTGTTGGTGAAAATACTATATTTAATGAAGATGCAGTATCTGAATATAATACACATTATTTAGTAGAAATGTATATTAAAAATGTTGAAGGTTTTGAAGGTGAAGGCGACTTCTTATCTAAATTCAATATTGAAATAAGAGATAATATTACATTTACACTTGCAAGAAGAGTATATGATGAAGAAATTGGTGTAACTCAAGGTAATGTTAGACCATATGAAGGCGATATTATTTTTATGCCTTTAACTGGTAAAGTATATCAAATTAAATTTGTTGAACACGAATCAGTATTTTATCAGATGGGTGCATTACAAACTTATGATTTAAAATGTGAATTATTTGAATACAGTAATGAAAGATTAAATACTGGTGTTCCTATTATTGATGATCTTGAACAACAATATTCATTAAATGTAGATGCTAATGGAGCATATGCAGATGCTAATGGTAATATCATAATGGATGCTAATACTGGAAGACCATTAGGTATAGGAAGCGACGATGGATTAGATAATGATGCATTTGCTGATAATGCTACTTTTGAAACAGATGCAGATTTATTTATTGACTTTAGTGAAAAAGATCCATTTAGTCAAGGAGGAACCTTTTAATGTTTGGAACTACATATTATCATTCGTTAATAAAGAAATATGTTACCCTTTTTGGTACTCTATTTAATGATATATGGATTAATAGAACTGATGGTGATGGTAATACAAAACATTCATTAAAAATACCATTATCGTATTCTCCAAGAGAACAATTTCTTGCTAGAATTCAAGGTAATCCAGAATTAACAAAACCATTTTCTATAGTATTACCTAGAATGGGATTTGAAATTGATTCTATTACATATGCACCTGATCGTAAATTACCAACAATTAATAAATTTAAAAAAGTTGATTATTCTACAAACGAAGATGTAAGAAAGTATCAATATAATCCTGTACCATATGATATAACATTTACATTATCTATTTTTGTAAAGAATACTGAAGATGGTACTATGATTGTAGAACAAATATTACCATATTTTACACCCGAATGGACTACAACAGTTCAATTAATATCAGATCCTAATATAACATTAGATATTCCATTGATTTTGAATAGTGTATCTCAATCAGATAATTATGAAATATCATTTGAAGATAGACGTATACAAATATGGGATTTAAATTTTACAATGAAAGGATTCTTTTTTGGACCTACTAAACGTCAAGGCGTTATTAAACTTGCAAATGTTAATTTCATGGATGCTACATTATTTGATGAAATTATAGATGCTGTAGGTAATGTTGATCCTATTGCTAGAGTAACAGTATATCCAGGTCAAGATGCTAATGGTAATGCAACCACCGATGCTAATAATACAGTTGATAAATCCGAAATTTCAAAAGATGAAAATTGGAATTATATAGTAGATATTGATGATCCATTATGAGGATAAATTATGCCGAAAGATATAATTGGTGAAGTATTAGATTTAGAACCATTAGAAAAAGAAGACAAACAACCTATTCTTTATAATCCTCAATTAGATACGAAAGAAGATGATCAGCAAATAGAAACTGATGCTGAATATGTTCGTGGTAATTTATATGATGTAATTACTAAAGGACAAGGTGCATTGGATGAATTATTATCTGTAGCTGATCAATCACAAAATCCTAGAGCGTATGAAGTTGTATCTGGTATGTTAAAAACTTTATTAGATGCTAATAAAGATTTATTAGATATGCATGAAAAGAAAAAGAAATTAAAATCAAAAGAACAACCAACCGAACAAGGTAATGTTACTAATAATAATTTATTTGTTGGTAGTACTAATGATTTACTTAAAATGATAAAAGATAATAATGAATAATTCTGGTTATAATGGTAATTTAAATCTTAAGAAAAAAGGAATTGAAATTGAATGGACTAAGGAAATGGTCCAAGAATATATTAAATGTTCTAAAGATCCAATTTATTTTTCTGAAAAATTTATAAAAATTGTACACGTTGATCGTGGTCTAATACCTATTGACTTATATGATTATCAACGTACAATTTTAGATACTATGTTTAATAAAAGACGTATGGCTGTAGTAACGTCTAGACAAGCAGGTAAAACGACTACTGCGGTATGTTTAATATTACATTATGTATTATTTAATGATCATAAAACTGTAGCATTATTAGCTAATAAAGGTGATGCTGCTCGAGAAATTTTAGATCGTATTAAAATTGCATATGAAGCATTACCTAAATGGTTACAACAAGGTGTAGTTGAATGGAATAAAGGCTCTGTTGAATTTGAAAATGGATGTAAAATTATTGCAGCTGCAACATCATCTAGTGCTATTCGTGGTAAATCTATTTCATTATTATATATTGATGAGACAGCATTCGTAGAAAACTGGGATGAATTTTTTGCATCTGTATTTCCTACTATATCATCTGGTAATACTACAAAAATATTATTTACTTCTACTCCTAATGGTTTAAATCATTTTTATAAGACTATTCATAATGCTAAAAATAGAAGTAATGGTTATGAATGGATTGAAGTCATGTGGTATGATGTACCAGGAAGAGATGAAAAGTGGAAAGAAGAAACTCTTGCTGCTATGGATTATGATTTAGAGAAATTTAATGTTGAATTTTGTTGTGAATTTACAGGTAGTTCCGGTACACTAATATCTGGTTCTAAATTAAAACAATTAGTATATCAAGATCCACTTGAATCTAAAAATGGACTATCATTTTATAAAAATCCTATTAGCGGGCATAATTATACTTGTGTGGTTGATGTGTCCAGAGGAAAAGGATTAGATTATTCTGCATTTCATATTATTGATACTACAAAAATGCCATATTATCAAGTATGTACTTATAAAGATAATATGATTACACCTACTGATTATGCTCAAATATTATATAGAGTATGTAAACATTATAATGAAGCACAAATATTAGTTGAAGTAAATGATATAGGTGAACAAGTATCTACTATATTATATGAAGATTATGAATATGAAAATATGTTATTTACTGAAAATAATGGTCGTGGTGGTAAAAGGTTAGTTGCAGGTTTTGGTTCATCTATTTGTGATAAAGGTGTAAGAACAACTAAAACTGTGAAATCAATAGGATGTTCTGTATTAAAATTATTAATAGAACAAGATCAATTAATTATAAATGATTTTAATACAATTAAAGAGTTATCAACCTTTAGTAAAAAAGGAACAAGTTGGGAAGCAGAACCTGGTTGTCATGATGATTTAGTTATGGGATTAGTATTATTTGCTTGGTTAACTAATCAGCAATTTTTTAAGGAGTTGACAGATATAAATACAATAAAAAATCTTAGAGATTTAAATGATGACCAAATTATGAATGATTTGGTGCCTTTTGGTATAATTGACACTGGGCATGAAGAATATGAAGAAGCACCAATTTATGCTGTAACAAATGATAATTTCCTATTTAATGATTAGTTTAAAATTGGTTATTTTATAAATAATAAGAATGAAGAAAACATTTTATTCAAAACATGATAGCCTAAAGGGAGAATAATAATATGCCTTTTCAATTAAGCCCAGGCGTAAATATCACAGAAATTGATTTAACAACTGTTGTACCTGCGGTTGCAACTACCGATGCTGCTATTGGTGGTGTATTCCGTTGGGGACCAGTTGAAAAAACACTTCTTGTTGATAATGAAGACGTCCTTGCCGCAACTTATGGCAAACCTACAAATTTAAATGGTGAAACTTGGTTCACTGCACAAAGCTTTCTAAGTTATTCAAATAGACTTTGGGTAAGCCGTGCTTCACACACAACTGGTAATACTGTATCTGTCACTGCCGCAGTAGAATTAGGTAATACTACTATTACTTTAGCTAATAGCTCAATTTTATTAGCTGATGGAGAAGCAATTTTTGGACCTGGAATTCCAGAAGGTGCTACAGTTACTGCTGCTAATACTGATGCTGGTGAATATACATTAAGTTCTGAAGCAACTGTAACTAATGCATCTGCAGCAGTTCAAGTATTCGACTCTAATTATTGCTTTAACGCTATAGCAAATACCAATTCTGCTAACTTAGCTGCTCAAATTGTTAAAAACGAAGATCATTACGAATCAGTAACATTTGATGATGATGTACAATGGGTTGCAAAATATCCAGGTGCTATTGGTAATTCATTAAAAATTTCTGTGTGTGAATCAGCTGCAGTATTTTCAAGCAATATTAATTTAACCACTATCGACGCTGCAAACGCAGAATCTGAATCAATTACATTTACTGTTGGTTCTAACACTGCAACAATTAGTGTATCTAATACTGCCGCTGGAGATGCTAACAGCTCTGCTGCTGTAATTACAAGCGCATTAGGAGACTTATCTGTTGGTGACGCAATTAAAACTGGTAATTCTACTATTGGTTATGAGTATCTAACAATTACATCTATTGGGTCAGTTACTAAAACTGAAGCTCTTGGTTCTGAAACTGGTGTTGCTACTGCTACTGTTTCTTTTGATGATCGTTATTCATTATCAGATGATTATGTTGCATCAACAATTGAAAGATTTTGGGAATATTGGGGTGTAGTTGATAATGCTCCAGGTCAATCTAATTATCAATTATTCAATGGTAATACTTCTGCACAAGATGAATTACATGTTGTTGTAGCTGATGAAGATGGTAAGGTTACAGGTGTTCCTGGAACTATCCTTGAAGTATTCCAAGGTCTTTCTAGAGCCACTGATGCTAAAACAGAAGATGGTGGAACTAATTATTATAAAGATGTAATCAATAATGGTTCAAAATATGTATGGTATGCAAATGATAATTCTGGAGCAGCTTCAGCTACTTCTGAACTATTAGCATCATCAACTGCAACTACTGCATATACTAAATCTTTTATTGGTGGTAGAGATACTAAGAGTGAGTCAGCTGCTTCTATCGGTGATATTATTAGATCATATGATTTATTTAAATCATCAGAAGATATTGATATTTCATTAGTATTAACTGGTAAATCACGTGGTGGTTCTAATGGATCACAATTAGGTAATTATCTTGTAGATAATATTGCTGAACGTCGTAAAGATTGTGTTGTATTCATTTCTCCAGAAAAGAATGATGTTGTTAATAATGCTGCTGGAGATGAAGAACAAGATGTCGTAGATTTTAGAAATTCCTGTCGTTCAACTTCATATGCTGTTCTTGATTCTGGTTATAAGTATCAATATGACAAATATAACGATGTATTCCGCTGGATTCCATTAAATGGTGATACTGCTGGTTTATGCGCTAAAACAGATGATGAAAGAGATGCATGGTGGTCACCTGCTGGATTTAATCGTGGTCAAATTAAGAACATTATTAAATTAGCATGGAATCCACGTAAAGCAGAAAGAGATTTTCTTTATAAGAATGGTGTTAACCCTGTAGTTAATTTCCCTGGTGAAGGTATTGTTCTTTACGGAGATAAAACATTACTTGCTAAGCCATCTGCGTTTGATCGCATTAATGTTCGTAGATTGTTTATTGTTCTTGAGAAAGCAATCGCGGTTTCGGCTAAATACACTCTATTCGAATTCAATGATGAATTCACTAGAGCGTCATTTGTTAACTTAGTAACACCTTTCTTAAGAGATGTTCAAGGCCGAAGAGGTATTTATGATTATCACGTAGTCTGTGATGAAACTAATAATACCGGTGAAGTTATTGACCGTAACGAATTTGTGGGTGATATTTATATCAAACCTGCTCGTTCAATTAACTTTATTCAGCTTAATTTCGTTGCTGTTAGAACTGGTGTTGAATTCTCCGAAGTTATCGGTAAATTTTAATAAATATTAAGAATAATAGGAGAATAAACTAATGGCTTTTAATTTAAGTACTTTTAAAAGTGGTGCTCTTCCTCAAGGGGGAGCACGTCCTACTCTTTTCGAAATTAATGTATCTCGATTAGGTAATAGAATTGTCTTACTTGGACAATCAACTCAAGTTCCTTCATTAACAATGGGTACTGTTGAAGTACCTTATTTTGGTCGTAAGATCAAATTAGCTGGAGATCGTATCTATTCAGAATGGTCTACTGTTATTATGCTTGATGAAGACTTCGATGTTCGCAGCCAATTAGAAGATTGGTCTATGGCAATGAATAGTGCTGAAGGAAATATTCGCACTGAAATTGCTAATGCGTATAAAGAAGATACACAAGTTAAACTGTATGGCAAACAAGGATCTGTTATTCGTACATATAATTTAATTGGTTGCTGGCCTTCTGATATTGGTCCTATCGAATTAGATTGGAATTCAACAGACCAAATTTCAGTATATAATGTTTCATGGCAATTTGACTACATGGATGCAGGCTCCTAATCATACAAAACGGGATAATAAATATAATATTATCCCGTATTTGTTTGGAGATTTTTGATGGAATTATTTGGGTTTAAATTCAAAAATAAAAAAGAAGAAAAGGAACAAAAGAAAATAGAATCCTTTGTTCCTCCTTCTAATGAAGATGGCGCTACTGTAATTACTGCAGGTGGAGGCGTTTACGGTACATTTATTGATTTAGATGGAACTGTACGTACTGAAGCTGAATTAGTTAACAAATATAGAAATATTGCAATGGATCCTATTGTTGATCTAGCAGTACAAGATATTTGTAATGAAGCAATTGTAGAAGATTCAGATGAAGATACAGTATCAATTGTTTTAGATAATCTCGAAACAAGTGAATCTATTAAAAAGAAAATCATGGATGAATTTGATGTAATTTTAAATAAATTAGAATTCAATTCATTGAGTTATGAAATTTTTAGAAGATGGTATGTTGATGGTAGATTATATTATCACGTAATTATTGATGAATCAAAACCTAATAAAGGTATTATTGAACTTAGATATATTGATCCTCGCAATATTAAAAAAGTTAGAGAAGTCAAAAAAGAAAAAAATGATAAAGGTATTACAATTGAAAAATTAGTAGATGAATATTATGTTTATAATCCTGCTAGTTTTTTAATTAAATCTGGATCTCAAAGTAATAGTAGAGCTTTTACAAACGGACAACAGCAACAAGGAATTAAAATATCTAAAGATGCAATAACTTATTGCACAAGTGGATATCTGAATCCAGAAAATACTTTAATCTTATCGTATTTACATAAAGCAATAAAACCTTTAAATCAATTAAGATCAATGGAAGATTCTCTTGTTATTTATCGTATATCAAGAGCACCTGAAAGAAGAATTTTTTATGTAGATGTTGGTGGTTTACCAAAAGCTAAAGCAGAACAATATCTATCTAGTCTAATGACTAAATTTAAAAATAAAGTTGTTTACGACGCATCAACAGGTGAAATTAAAGATGATCGTAAATTCATGACTATGCTTGAAGACTTTTGGTTACCAAGAAGAGATGGTGGTAGAGGTACTGAAATTACTACATTACCAGGCGGTCAAAATCTCGGTGAAATGGATGATGTATTATATTTTCAAAATTTATTATATCGTTCATTGAATGTACCTAATACAAGATTACAACCAGAAACAACATTTACATTAGGTCGTGCTACAGAAATTAGTCGTGACGAAGTTAAATTTGCTAAATTTATTACTCGTTTAAGAAGTAAATTCGGACAAATATTTACTAATATTTTAGAAAAACAATTGCTATTAAAGAAGATTTGTACATATGAAGAATGGGATGAATGGAAAGGTCTTATAGAATATAATTTTGCAATTGATAATTATTTCGAAGAATTAAAGAAAATGGAAATCATGAGAGATCGTATAAATCTTATGAGAGATATGGATGAATATGTTGGTAAATATTATTCTCATCAATATGCAAGAAGATATATTTTGAAGCAGAGTGCAGAAGAAATTAAAGATATTGATAAAGAAATAACATCTGAACAATCAGATCAAAGATATATGGATCAAGATTTAGAACAAGGCAATGAGGATATAAATAATGAATGATATAACAAATTTTATACAAGCAATGGTTAACGATAAACCTGTACAAGCACAAGATCATTTTAATTCTATTATGAATCAAAAAATATCTAATGCACTAGAAACTAAACAAACAGAAATCGTTAATAATATTTTTAACAATAAGGACGATGACGATGTCTGAATTACTTAATAATTTATTAGAAGTATATAAAACAGCAAAAGGTGGTCCAGAACAAGCTTTTGTTGATAAACACACCGATAACATTAATACATTTGATGGACCTGGCGTTAAAGAAGTAAAAGATGCCATTGATGCTGTTGGTTATATTAAAAGAGAACCAGAAAATCATGGTTATGATTCTGGCAAAGATGAAGAAGTATATGAAGAATTAGAAGATATTGTTAATGAATTAATGGATGAATTAGACGAAGAAGAACAACAAATTCTTGAAGATCTTCTAATTGAAGAAGATGGTTTTGATCAAATTTTTGAAATGATTGAAGAAGCTAAAAAATGTGATGAAGAAGATGATGAAGAAGATTATGAAGAAGATGATGAAGAAGATGAAGAAGATGATGACGAAGAAGATGACGAAGAAGATGATGGTGATATTGAAGAAGATGTGAAGCGTGCAGATATTAAGATGGAAAAGTTTACTAAGCCAGATGGATCTGTTGGTTATCGTCGCGTTAAAAAAGATATAAAGGTAGATTAATATGATTATAAAATTAATATCAGAAGAAGCTACCTTATCAGCAGCAGATACAGTTGGTTTAGCATCTTGTGTTAGAGTTTATAATAATTCTGGATCTGAAGTATTAATTACAAGAAGAGATTCTAGTAATAATGTTTTAGGTTCATGCACATTAGCAAATAATGAAGTATCATTTTTACAAAAATTATCAACAGATACTTTAGAAGCTGGTGCCAATGTATTAGTAACATCTGTTGCATTTACTATTTCATAAGGTATAACAATGAAACTTATTACAGAAATTACAGAAAACGTAAAGGTTATTACCGAAGAAAATGAAGGTAAAAAGAATTTATTTATTGAAGGTATTTTTCTTCAAGGTAATGTAAAAAACAGAAATGGTCGTATATATCGCACTGAAACATTAGAACGTGAAGTTAACAGATATATTAAAGAATCTGTTGAAAAAGGTAGAGCATATGGTGAATTAGGACATCCTAATGGTCCTGGTATTAATTTAGATCGTGTTAGTCATATTATTACTGAATTAAAAAGAGTAGGTGATAATTTTGTAGGTAAAGCTAAAATTTCATCTACACCCATGGGTAATATTGTATCTGGATTGTTATCTGATGGAGCTCAATTAGGTGTATCTTCACGTGGTATGGGTTCATTAAAAGAACGTAATGGTCTTATGGAAGTACAAGATGATTTTTATCTTGCCACTGCTGCTGATATTGTAGCTGATCCATCTGCACCTGATGCGTTTGTAAATGGAATTATGGAAGGTGTAGAATATTATTTCGATAATGGAAAAGTTATTGAAAAGCGCGCAGAAGATCTTAAAAAGGAAATTGATGAAGCTGTGCGTAATAAAAAATTAAATGAACAACGTAAATTGCAGATGTTTGAGCAATTCATAAATAACTTGTATTAAAATTTTAATTTATATAAATAATATAGAATAACTAAGGAGTATAGTTACAATGTCTGAACAAATTGAAAATCAAGACGTTGAAATTGTAGAAGCTTCAGAAGCAGCTACAACTTTAAAACCGTCTAATACTACTAAATCTGAATTACTTTCTCAAATGATGAAAGCTGCAGCTGGTATGAAAAAAGAAGATCTTTCTGCTTTTCTTACTAAAACATTAGCTCAAGTTGGTAAAGAAGATGATTCTGTACCTGATACATCCGCAAAGAATAAAGCTTCTATTGCAATGAAATCTGGTACTACACCTTCTCCATCTGCTTCTACTGGTGCTATAAACGCTATGAAAGAAGATGTTGATGGTTTATTTGGTGATGAAGAATTATCTGAAGATTTTAAAGCTAAAACTGCAACATTGTTTGAAGCTGTTGTTTCAAATAGAGTTGAAATTGAATTAGCGCGTATTCAAGAAGAATATGATGAAAAATTCGAACAGGAACTATCTGAACAAGTAACTACTGCTATTGATGAATTACATGAACAAGTTAATTCATATTTAGATTCAGTAGTTACTACTTGGATGGAAGAAAACGAATTAGCAATTGAACAAGGAATTCGTACAGAAGTTACTGAAGGTTTCATGGAAGGTCTTAAAGGTTTATTTGCAGAGCATTATATTGATGTTCCTGAAAATAAAGTTGATTTAGTTTCTGAAATGACTGAGAAATTAGAACAATTAGAAACTAAATTAGAAGAAGCAGTATCTGAAAATATTAAATTAAATAATATGATTCAAGAATCTCAAATTGAAGGTGAATTTGATGATATTGCAGAAGGTTTAACAGATACTCAAGTAGAAAAATTACGTTCTTTATCTGAAAGCGTAAGTTATTCTAACGTTGAAGATTATGCTGAAAAAGTAAAGATCATCAAAGAACAATACTTTGGAGAGCATAAAGAAACTAAGGTTTCTACTGGGTTGATCAACGAAGAAGTTATTGCACTCAATGAAGAGTCTGATGATCAAATCGTTGTCCCTGAAGAAATGAAGCAATACGTAAGCGCCATTTCGAAAACCACTAGAAAATAAAATTATTATAAATAATAATTTATTTATCATACTTAATCTTAATAACTATTTTTTTTATTTATAATAAAAATAATAAAAAATTTACTACATAGTATACAAATATATAACTATTAAGGTTTTTTGTAAGTAAATTCTGACCTTCTATTTAAATAGTACATGTCTATACATTTGCCTCTCAAGATTCTTA
>Ga0102963_1000639_pt1 | contig 15054 bp, 16 predicted proteins | sample SalPon2_C_H2O_MG_2_FD_84522 | JGI IMG/M metagenome (GOLD analysis project Ga0102963, IMG submission 84522) | Salt pond water microbial communities from South San Francisco under conditions of wetland restoration - Salt Pond MetaG SF2_C_H2O_MG | ecosystem: Environmental > Aquatic > Non-marine... | reverse complement strand
ATAGTGTAGGTGTAGGTTCGTTTAATGCAGATGGTAATACTTATTCTATGACTGCACACAATGATACTAACTCTGCAGATGCCGCTAGAAGACGGGTTCGTTCAGGCGGGGCTGTAGCACCTGCAAAGAAAGCAGCCAGACCAGTTGTTACATAAAATGAATCGGTCTAGAAAAGTTAGTAGTAAGAACAGGATTTGTATAATTTATGTGCAATATTCTTTCATCATCTCTATTTGTATATTCTAATGTACTATAAGAATATCTGCTATGTAAAAGGTAATACATTATCACTGAGTATAAAAATATCCACATGTTAGTTTTTGATATAGTTTTTTTGAAATATATCAAATCAATTTTTTCGAACTATATCATATAATAATGAATAATTATTTAGCCGAATTTTTGGGTGCTGCTCTCTTCATTTACGTCATTCTCGCTACAGGTAATCCTCTTGCTATTGGTGCTGCTTTAGCTTTGGTCATTCTTCTTACTAGCAATATTTCAGGTGGACACATCAATCCTGCTGTCTCCATTGTCATGGCTTCTGCCGGCAAACTTCCTGTAACTGACCTAGTACCTTATTGCCTTGCCCAAATATTTGGTGGTTTGGTTGCTCTCGAATTATACAAACGTTTCAAACTATAAGTTTTTGAATCTATAGCGCGGATATATTTTCATTCATAATAACAAAAATCTTATTATGAGTCATTTACATGGTACGTTTGATAGCTTTATAAGCTATGAATAGTCCAATTACAGATATAGAACCGATGTAAGCACTAGATACCCAATCTAATTTATATTTTTTAGTATCAACATTATCTACATTTACATCACCAGTATCTATACCTTTAACTGCTGGTACTTTTTTGGGTATGGGTTTTTCACTAGATGCTATAGCAGATAAAACAGACAAATTACTTTCTCCATCTTCGTTGTCTTCTGCGGTAATTTCAACATCACTCTTTTTGTTTGTAGGCATAGGAATTTGACTAGAGTGTAAAGTTGTTTTGTAAAGGGAAGACATGTAATCATCAAAAGATTCTTGATTGGTTCTATTTCGCATTGTTTCTAAATTATGAAAATTAGATTGATGTAAATTGCACATACTTTCTTTTTTCTTGTTCTCGATATTAGGTATGTTATTCAGAAATTTTTGTAACATAATATATATTTGCTTTATATATTTTTTTACACCTTTTGTAATAGTTACATCCTAAATATATTGTTTCGTAATACAAATCAGTAAATAGTATAGAGATTTTTTGCTATTACACATATATTCAATGTGTGGTATTTTTGCTATCTTCAATCTATCTCCTACTGTTGATAAACTTAAAGTGATAGAAAATGGTTTCATTAATGGAAAACATCGAGGTCCAGAATTTTCTACTTATGAAAATGTGATGATTAACGCTAATTTTGGTTTTCATCGATTAGCAATCAATGGTTTGAACAAAGAATCTAACCAGCCATTGCGATACAACAATATAGTTTTGATATGCAATGGCGAAATATACAATCATAAAGAATTGTATAATTTGATGCATGTTCAACCTGAAACAGATTCTGATTGTGAAGTAATTATACATATGTACTTGCGGTATGGTATAGAGCAAACACTACAAATGTTAGATGGTGTGTTTTCTTTTTGTTTGATAGATTATCGTTTAACTACAACCATTACTAATATGTATATCGCTCGTGACCCATACGGGATAAGACCGTTATATATTATGCAACCTACTAATTATGCTAAAACCAAAGAAAACAAAGATATGTTTGTTATTGCGAGTGAGCTAAAAATGCTTTCTGATTTATATCATTATGAAGAAAAAGACAATAAAACCAAAAACGCATTGTATTATATCAAACAATTTGTCCCTGGTTCTTATAGTCATGCCATTATGAAGCAAACTAGTAATCCATCGTGGATTATGAGTAAGCACTATAAATCATATCATTCAACCGGGTTTTCATCATGCATAAACAATACAAATAATATCCAGTTGATTTACAAAAATATACAACATTATTTGATAAAAGCGATAGAAAAAAGATGTGTTACAACAGATAGACCAATAGCATGTCTTCTTTCCGGAGGTCTAGATAGTAGTTTGATAACTGCACTGGTGAACGAATATTGTGTAAAAAATAAGATGACGCAGTTGGAAACATATAGTATTGGTCTAGAAGGGTCTGATGACTTGATGTACGCAAAAAAAGTAGCCGATTATCTAGGAACAAAACACACGGAGGTGGTATTACAGGAATCCGATTTTTTACATGCCATACCATATGTTATTAAAGATATAGAAAGTTATGATACAACCACAGTCAGAGCGAGTATTGGTAATTGGCTTATTGGAAAATATATATCTGAGCATAGTGAAGCAAAAGTCATTTTTAATGGAGATGGTTCAGATGAACTTACCGGAGGTTATTTATATGTAGGTTCTGCATATGATACAATTGAATATGACAAAGAATGTAGACGATTGTTGAAATATATTCACACATTTGATGTTCTTCGTTCGGATAAATGCATTTCATCGCATGGTCTAGAACCTCGGACACCGTTTTTGGACCGCGAATGGGTACAGTATTATCTTTCTATTCCTATCCATATACGTTGTAAAACTAGAGATATGGCACGAAAAAACAAAGAACCCTTTGTAGAAAAATATCTTTTACGTAACTCATTTTCTATTGATAATTTCAAAAATTCAGAGAGTAAACAGTTACTACCTGATGAAATATTATTTCGACGAAAAGAAGCGTTTAGTGATGGAGTTTCTAAGCAAACCAGGTCTTTGTATGAAATAACGAAAGAACATGCAGAAAAATATTTCAAAGAAGTTATTTTGCCTGAAACTGTATTTACACCATTAGATTATGAATTTGAATATGAAAAAATAATCAAACTACACCCGAAAATGAATAAATTGTACAATCATTTATTGCCAGATACTGCGGAAAAGTTTTATTATAGATATTTATTTGAAAAACAGTATAAGGGATTAGGAAAGATTCTGCCCTTTTTTTGGATGCCAAAATACGTAGATTCAACAGATTCAAGTGCCCGCACATTAGATATTTACAAAAATGAAAGTGAAGAATAAAAATAAAAATCTGATTACTAGTTATAATGGTAGAAGAGTCTACAATGTCTTTCATTATGGGCATTTTAGCCCTGGTTGTTGTCATTTATCGTTTGATATACATTGGTTATCCTATGTTTGAAGAAGGATTTCGCAAAAATGACGCTTCCAAAATGTTAAAATCAATGACATTATTGGTTTGATAAACAATAATAATAATCGATATTGTTATTATTGTTCACATATGTTTAGAAATCAGCATTGAATTCAAATACATCACTGTCTACAGTTTTGTTAGCCAATGCATATTCAGAATTTGTTCGTTCAAAGAAATTTACCTTTGATTCTACACTGATAAGTTCCATGAAATCAAATGGATTTTGAGAATTATATATTTTGTCATATCCTAATTGTACTACTAATCTATCTGCGACGAATTCAATATATTGGGTCATTAGTTTATTGTTCATTCCAATCATACGGCATGGAATGGCTTCACAAATAAATTCTTTCTCAATTTCTACTGCTTCTTGTATAATCTCATAAATTCTCTTTTTGTTTAACTTTTTATTCAATTTAGAATACAATAATACAGCAAACTCTGTATGTAATGCTTCATCACGAGAAATCAATTCGTTTGAAAAGGTAAGACCAGGCATAAGTCCTCTCTTTTTAATCCAGTAAATAGAAGCAAATGATGCAGAAAAGAAGATACCCTCAATTGCTGCAAACGCGACTAGACGAGCACCAAAACTGCTTCTATTATCATTCAACCACTTTTTAGCCCATTCGGCTTTTTTCGTGATGCATGGATAATTTTGAGTTGCTTCAAATAATGTTTGTTTTTCTTTACTATCTTGGATGTATGTATCAATCAACAAACTATACATTTCTGAATGAATATTCTCCATGGCAACTTGAAATCCATAGAATGCACGAGCTTCAGAAAGTTGTACATCGCCCATAAAACGAACAGCTAAGTTTTCGAGTACTACACCGTCCGATGCGGCAAAAAATGCGAGTACCATTTTTATAAATTTCTGTTCATCTTCGCTCAACTTCTTCCAATCATTCAAGTCTTTAGATAAATCTACTTCTTCCGCGCGCCAAAAACAATCAACCTGGCGTTTATACATTTCCCATACATCATTACACTGGATAGGAAACATTACATAGCGATTTTCGTCTGGTGTAAGTAAAAGTTCGTTAGTAGTAGATTCAGCCATTTCGATGCCTAAATAATATATACTTTAGATTTTATCTCCTTTTAGAAAATATATTATCACTCGTAAAATCTGTAAAAAAAATATATTTTGCTGCATTTATCATAATATATTTTTTTCATTAACAATCATATTTCAAATAAGAATTGGCATTATCACTGAACCCATCTCGCTGTTTACCCAACCGATTTGTAAAACAATACCAACCTCCTTTTTCCTGTAATTTATTCCAAATTTGGTCATTTGCATATATCCAATGTTGCATAGTTGATTCTAATAACGGTAAATTTTCCTCATACAAATTAATCAACTCATCGTAACTTGTATGATTTACAATATAACCAGATGCAGTAGCTGCTTTTCTTACTTTTGTTATATATAAATTTTTGATATCTACTAATCCAGAATGTAGATTGAATGCTAACATGCATACTTTGAAGTCTGGTATATTAGTGAAAAACTTTTCTAACTCTTGTTCTACTTTCTCTTTGGATTCTAAAAAAACAAAATCGTCTTCAAAAATGAGAACATTTTTATAACCGCGCGTTTTTGCAAGTTTCAATACTTCCAGATGAGATTTTCCACAACCAACAATACCCTTTGGTGGTGGATAATATATTCCGGGAAAACGTTCTGCGTTCCAACCCATTTTATGCATTTCTAATTCAAATTCTTTTTTACGGTCTTCTCGTTTGTCTAAGTTGATGAAGAATATATGGTCAATATATTTCGACATAATTATATATTTTATGTATATGTTTAACTTTATTTGCTTTGGAAATAAAATATTATTATATTTTTACGAATGAATCTAGAAACTTCTTTGTAAAAATTATTATACAATCATATAGTAAATTTAGGGGATGAAAAATACTGAAGATAAACTAGGAAATCTTCAAACTGAACCTAAAAAAAAGACTCGTAAGACTAAAAAACAGGTAGAAAAAGAATTACTTTTAGATTATAAATATGAAACATATAGCGAAGAGTCTTTATTAAATAAATCCTATACAATGATGCAGCATTTATCCAATCGCGAAAAGAAAGCGTTTGAAGATAAATTTACACAACCAAAAAATGGAATGCAACGAGATTACCACAATTTGTTGAATCAAAAATCAAAAAAAATCGTTGTAGCAACAGGTCCTGCTGGCACTGGAAAAACATTATTTGCCACAGAGACTGGAGTAAAATATTTTCTCATGGGAAATTTTGATAAATTAATTTTTACACGACCTTCTGTTTCAGTAGATGAAGACCTAGGTTATCTACCGGGTACATTGGAAGAAAAAATGGCGCCATGGGTAAGACCAATATACGATATATTGTATAATTTTATCACTCCTAAAGAAGTTACTGCATTATTAGAAGAAAAAATCATTGAAATTTCTCCATTGGGATATATGAGAGGTCGAACCTTCAAAAATTGTTGGATTGTTGCGGATGAAATGCAAAATTCCACTGTTTCTCAAATGAAAATGTTGATGACTCGTTTGGGTGAAAACAGTAGATTAGTTATTACTGGTGATTTAGAACAACATGACAGGCATAATGAACAAAATGGTTTAGAAGATTTTTTGAATAAATTCAAAGGAAAACGTTCATCTAGTATTTCTAGCGTTGAGTTTGATAATTCTGATATTCAGCGTGAAAATGTGGTGAAAGAGGTTTTAGAAATATATAGTGGAGATGTTCCTAAGCATTATCAATTAAGTTCTGATAGTGACTGATAGACCAAATATATTTATTGCAAATTATTTTCAATGAATATATTATACGTATTATGAAAAACGTTGCTTCTAAATTGATGAAACCTGTTAAAAATTTCAAGTTAAAATCCCTTTTACAAAACAAATTCGTACTTTATGTCCTTGTATTAGTCGCTTTATTAAATATTCTCATGTTAGCCAACGGTAAAGATTTTAACTCTGTTATCGTGTTTGTCATAGTTGGATTTTTGACTAGTTTCTTTAGTAAGAACATGATAGTTATATTATTGACTGCTCTTTTATTTACACATGCATTGAAGTACATAACCCGTATGGTTCGCAAAGAAGGCATGGAGGACAAAAAGAAAAAAGAAGGTATGAAAAACAATAAAAATAAGAAAGAGGGAATGGAAAATGAAGATGTAGAAGAAGAAGAAGAAGCACCCGCTACAGAAGACAATGTAGAAGATGCCAAAGAAGAGGAAAGAGAAGAAAAAATGGACAGTAAAGAAGAGGAACTTCTCAAAAAAAAACAGACTTATGATGAACTAAAGAGTGATTTCACTGAATTCCAATCTATTCAAAAAGACATTTTGCAAAACATGAAAGAAATAGACCCTTTGTTGGAGAAGGCAGAAACATTTATCAACAAATTTGAACAATATAAGAAGAAATAACTCTATAGAACAGATATAATCTACATAATATTTATCTCATAATTATATAGATTAAGAAACATATGTATTTAGATATATTGAATTTATTGAACCAAGACAATAGATATGGTCTAATAATTATTTTAACATTTGTTTTCATAATATTGATACTTTTTCATTTATACAAAACGTATTTCGTTGTCCAGGAACCTTTCTTCAAAAAAATAAGAAGAGCTGTTTCAAAAGCGGCATCTAGCGTAGACCCAACAAAACTTATCAAAGAAGCTCTTGGTAAAGTAGAAAAGGGATTTTTGGAATTATTAGGTAAATTTTCAAAACCTTTCACTGATTTTTTTGATAGTATCAATAAAAAATTCAAAAAAATTAGTGAATTCATTAAATCTATTCCTGACACATTAGAAGATGTAGCGAATGATGTGAAAGAAGAATTGAACAAAGCATTGAATGATATGAAAAAAATCATAATGAAACCAATGGATGGTATTGATGAAATGATAAGTGACTTCAAAAAATTAATGTGTTTATTTGAATCGTTTCCAAATAGAATTGCAAATGCAATATCAGGTGTAGATTTGATATTCCAAGGGATAGGCGAACAATATAATTTGATTATGAAAGCCGCAGGAAGGGGATTTGACGAAACATCTACACTCACAAATTATTCCATTGTATTTTTCAACTCTTATTTGAAATGTTTCATGAAATTTTTATTGAATATGTACAAATGTTTTTTCTTTTACATGGTAGATGCTATTGGTAAATTTATATATTTACCTATTAGAATTATTATGTGGTTTTTGAAAGTTTCTTTAGGCTTTGATTTGTATCCGACTGAAAAAAAAATATGGAATGGTATAGAATATATAGATAGCATTATTTTTTCAACATTCCAATTTCATATAATACATTTTCCAAAGTCCATTCGCGATGACTGTTATACTTGTATTCGTTTACGTAAAGAAGTAGTTAATAGACAAGGAAGAAAGGTTGACCACACGTTCAATGTTGAAATACCAGAAATAATTAATGAAGGAATCAAAAATAAAGTGGGAATAGCAAAGATGAGAAAAGGAGCCAGACATTTTGATGAAGTAGTTGCTATGCCTAGAGCTCAACCACCCAAACGTGTAGAATAACTCACAATAATATCTAATCTAATATTAATATTAATAATTAAATTAGATTATGGGATTAGCAGAAGATTTATTGAAAAATATTGTCAAACCAGTAGGAAAAATTTTCGAACCACCCACAGAAGAAGCCGATAAATTTTTGAAAAACATACCAAAGAATGTAAACAAAGGCATTAAGGGAATAGAAGACAAAGTCAATGACATCCCAGACATGATTTTCAAACCCGTTGATAAATTCATGAAACAAAATGTGGAAGACCCTATCATGAATTTGATTGATGGAATTGATGAAATGATTGCAGATTTTGCACGTATTGTATGTCTTATCAACAAATCGCCTGTTCGTTTTCGCAATTTAGGGGCATCTTTCAATAATATTTTCAGTGGCATTATAGAAGAATTCATTGCTTTGGGCTATGCTTTACAATTAGGTTTTAATAGTATTGCTTCTATGGTTTATTATGTTTTTACATTCGTTGGGTCTTATTTAGATTGTGGAGTAAAATTTGCTCAAAATATATTCTATTGTTTACCATTCTATATTTTTGACATCATCAGACAAATTTTATATTTGCCGATTCGTATTCTCTTATGGGTATTTAGTACATTTTTAGCTATAGATTTATATTCAAATGAGAAGAAGGTATGGAATGGTCTTGAAAGTATGGACAAAATATTGTTTCCTTATATTGGGTTTCACATTATTCAATATCCAAAAGAAGTACGAGAAAATTGTTATGTATGTGTTAGATTGCGAGAAAAGGTAATTACAGATAAAGCTAAGGAAGTAGATGAAACATTCAGAAAAGATATACCCAAAATGTTAGGAAAGAGTAGAGAAAAACTGGAGAAAGGCGGTCGTCAATTCCGTGAAGTATTCGCTTATCCACATGTCAAAGAACCTAGACATGTCTAATAAAATATACATACTATATATAATGGCCAAAAAGTGTGCTCCTGGAGTTATATGTATTGAGAATGTTACACTTATTTTATTGATTTTATTTGTATTGATAGGTCTTTACATATGGTATATTTCTATTGTTTTACCATCTCAAAAACAATTATCCACTACACAACATAGTCTTTCTAGTGTGACGAATAACGTTCCTATGTTACTTCCTATTTCAAGTAAACAGGATATATTTAATGACCCGTATCAGCCTCCTTTAAAAAAAAATATGTATCATCCTCCTGATTCTAGTGATGTTAGAGGAATACCGGTTAATATTGAAACTAGAGGATTACCCACGTCTTATCAACAGGTTGGTATTCTTAATAAAACCACTGGTGCAAGTGAAAATACAATTTTACCTTTGATGGGAAAACGTACCATGGCTGGTCGTGATAAATGGCAATATTATACTATTGCTGGTTCAGGAAACCTGAATACACGTTTGCCAGTCAGTGTAAATGGTAAAAGTTGCTCAGGTGAATATGGCTGTGACGAAATATACAATGGAGATGTTGTTTATGTAGAAGGTTATAATGATACTTTTCGTGCCACTATTTACGAAAACGGTTCTTTTCAATATATTCCACTACTTTAGATGATTCCTGAATATGTTTTGTCTATATTTATGAAAAATAAACTATAACAATATATTATAGTTTGTTTTAATGTCATATTTCTATCCAGATGAAATCAATATTACGAATGAAACATTGGAATTACAGTATCCTAGTAATGAAATCAACAAAAGACATATTGAGAAAAAAATGAATACTGTTGCAAATTCAAAAAAAAATACATTCAAACCAATTGAAGTAGAAGGAGATTACATTGCTTCTCCTAATACATTTTATCAACTAACATTACCAAACAAAGAGCCAAATTTGTATTACTCGAAATTAAAACCGACTGGTTTCAGCGCTCGCTATTTATCTTTGTATGGATTGATACATGACAATATAGCTGATGTTACTGATAATGATAGTTCCATTGTAGGAGAGCTTGTTATTGAACATCGTCCTAAAACTGCGGTTAACCTTCGTATGTTTACCTGTTATTTATTACAACAAAAAGATGGAGAACCAAATGATTTAGATAATTTCGTAGCATTTTTTCGCAATGAAGATAAGAAACCAAAAGAACTAACTTTTGACCTGAACAATCTTATTGGTAAGCAAAAAAATTGTATACATTATACGAGCGAATATGACCATGTATTTCTTTTTACAAAACCTATCCCTATTAACACTACTACTGCGGATTTTATCAAAAACAATTTGACTTCTGAAACCACCCTGTTTGAAAAATCAGCCATTTCTGGTGTAAATATGATAGAATTTGGTACAACCGAACAGAAAAAGAAAGAAAAAACTGCGAATACCGAAGACGAATCACCTATCGAAAGTTTCATTGGGAGTCTTTTTGGAAATAGCACAAAAGAGGGTAACCAAAATATGGACGATATTTACATCGATTGTCAGCCAGTTGACGAAAGTGATGAAACAGAAACCGCTGTTATTAGTTCTATTATGAATACATCGGATAGTAAAAAGAAACAGTCAATAGATTTCTATAAAATGGTCAACAATTTTTTTATGTTCATTTTGATTATTGTTGTTTGTAGAATGGCAATCCCTACCATATACAAAGTAGCCATTTTGAATAACATCATAAGATGGAGACAGGATTCAGATGAATACAAAAAATATATTCGTTTAGCAGATTATTTGATATTATTTTTAGTAGGTGTATATATTTTGCATTATTTCCGTATAGGCATGACAAAAGAAGGTAAAGGTATTTTCACTGTATTTTTCATGTTAATAGCAGCAGTATCTGTGTTTGGGTATTCTATCATTCAATTGAAAAAACGCGACCCTGACTATATGACTATTATGAAAGACGGTTTTCCTGAAAAAATAGAATATGAAGAAAATGAAAAAATAAACGTAGGTTTTGTTGAATTCATAAAATTTCCGTTTATTGCTTACGGAAATGCTCTTAAAGCTTCATTTTTTGCATTATGGTTAACTATGTTTATCATTTATTCTATCTTTTTGAAATTGTTGAAAATTTCCGACAAAAAGTTCTGGGTGAAAGAGTTTTTGTTGTTTAATACAACAGTTTTGTCTCCATTTATTTATTTGTGCATTAAAGGGTCTGCGTAAATTTATACAACCATAATCATGTAATATGATAAATATATTACATAATTTCAACTATTGATTTATACCATAGATGCTCCACCTACATCCTCAGCTACCGGACTGAAAGACGTTGATACATAGGATGCAATGTCACTCTTACCAACCGGAGCCATTTTATCAACCATTTCCTCCTCCAATGTCTCCTTCTTTACTGGGTTCATCTTTTTCATTTTCTCGTCTTTTTTCTGTTGTGTAGGAGTATGTTTCATGATAACAGCCTTTCCTGTCTTTGAACTACTTCTACGCAATAACTCATATGCTACAAATACAAATAGTACTGCTAACATAGGGTTTACATTAAAAAACATGTATACTGCCAATGCGAATACACCGACCATTCCCAAAGTGGTGTCTATCAATTGAGCAATCATGTCAGGCATTTCAATAGGTAAAACTACATATAGCACAAACAATACTGCCAATATCATTTCTAACTGAGACAATTTCTTTAAAGAGTTTAAAACTTTCATTATATATTATATACTACGTTTTTTTTTGGGAATATTCTTTTATTTGAACGCTTATAAAATTGATATTCCCTAAATAGCTATATATTCTGTAATACAATAATAATGGACCGATTCATTTCAAAAAACAAGAAGGTTATCAAAGCACACACTAAAACTATTTCAAAAGAAAAAGCCTCTGATACAGATTCTCTTTCCGATGAATATATTCAAAAAATACGAAATATTGCTTACATTGGAAAAAAAGGATATACCATTTCTAAATCTTCGCTTACAAACGAAGATATTGAATTTCTCCGCAAAGATTTATTTGTAAAACCCCAAATAATGGGCGCCACATACGGTGCGCCTGATGCAACCGCATTTCCAGTATATAGAGAAAATGCTAACAAAATGTATCTTCCTCGTTTTTATGGAATACAACGATATGGTATTCCTATGAAATCTGATTTAGAACCTGGCGATGATATTCAATTAGAATTTGCTAAAACTCTGCGAGATTATCAGACAAAAATTATAGATGTTTATACAAACTATGTTGACAAGGATTTATCTACATGTGAAAATAGTATAAAAGGCGCGGGTGGTATACTCGAGGTACCGTGCGGCAGAGGGAAAACAGTCATGGCTCTGAAAATTATTGCTACGTTATCTAAAAAAACTCTTATTATTGTCCACAAAGAATTTCTTATGAACCAATGGATTGAACGTATTGAAGAATTCTTACCAGGGGCACGTATTGGTAAAATCCAGGGAGGGATATTTGATATAGAGAATAAGGACATTGTTATTGGTATGATTCAAACACTATATGATAAAATATACCCATCTAACGCTTTCTCCTCATTCGGCCTTACCGTAGTGGATGAAGTGCATAGAATAGGCAGCGAGCAGTTTTCTAAAACATTATTCAAAACAATTACTCCTTACATGTTGGGAATTTCTGCCACGGTTGATAGGAAAGATAAACTAACTAAAGTTTTACATATGTTTATTGGTGAAAAAATATATAGTGAATCACGAGAAGATGACGACCCGGTTTGTGTTCGTGCAATACAATATAGGTGCGGTGATAGTGAATTCAATGAAACGGACTTAGACTACCGTGGTAAACCAAAATAGAGTACTATGATAACAAAACTATGTGGGTTTGGTCCGAGAAGTGATTTTATTGTACGAGTTATATCTGATTTAGTTTCTGAACATAGTACATCTCAAATTATGATATTATGTCACAATCGTTCATTGTTGACCTATTTACATGATGCTATTGAATTTCAAAAGTTTGCTACTGTTGGATATTATGTAGGAGGGATGAAACAGGTTGACCTACAAGAAACTGAAAAAAAACAAATTGTACTCGCGACCTACGCAATGGCAGCAGAAGCATTGGATATCAAAACGTTATCCATATTGGTAATGGTAACCCCAAAAACAGATATTACTCAATCCGTTGGTCGTATTTTACGCGTGAAACACGAAAACCCAATAGTTGTTGATATAGTAGACCCTCATGATATTTTTCAAAATCAATGGAACCAACGTAAACGATTCTACAAAAAATGCAATTATCGTATTTTACAAACAGATACTACCAAATACAATGGACATGATACTAAATGGCGAACTCTTTATGAACCTAGCAACAATGCTAACACCGAAAAAGAAGAGTTACCTCCTGCAAAATGTTTGATTGATTGTTCCGTCTTCAAAGATGTATAAGCATCATGTTACAAAATATTATTAGATATCATAGTTCAATAATATTTTACTCTTCCTCTATGAAATTACAAAAATACATACGGGTTGCATTACATAATATGTAAACGAAAAATACTGATACACTAATTGCGGTCACTATAGAAATTGTCAGAATAAATTGCATGATTGAACTCATTTTTATGGTGTAACAACTATAATTTCTATATTATTTGCATGTAATCATTCTGTAATCCATGTCAAAACACGCCAGTATACAATCATCCTCTTTGCAATCATTCAACAAATTTATATTTTCCAAAAATAATGTAATAGTTGTATTGAAAAATGTTGTTTCGTCTATGCCAATTTGTTCATGCATACATGAACCGTGTTTTTCCCATTCATGTTGCCATAATGTATCATCACAACTCTTCCAATAAGTATTCATATTTGTAAGTAATTCACCAGTAGGCATTTCATACGATACTGATTCGCAATATTCGGGATAATCTATAGCATTTATTTGTGGCCATAGCCCATGTATCATGTATTCGTCACTACACCATTTTTGTACCGCTAATTCATAATAATTGTATACAGTGGTTGTTACTGCCGCATTTACATACAATAATAAAACGGTCAGTAATCTAATCATATACATTATACATTCATTTTTTTACTTACAAATATGAATAGTAAAACGTATAAAGCCTATTTTAAATGCATAATATATAGTTATACAATAATGAGTAGTTGTATAGAATATGTGTGGATAGGAGGTAACAATGAATTACGCTCTAAAACAAAGGTAATAAATAGCAATGTTATTCAATTATCTGATATACCTATTTGGAATTATGATGGTAGCTCAACTGGACAGGCAACTACCTGCGAATCAGAAGTTGTTTTGATACCTGTTGCCATGTTTAATGACCCTTTTCGCGATTATAAACATGATAAACTCGTATTGTGTGATTCATACAATCCAAATGGTGAACCTATATCCACAAATACACGCGCTCGCGCAAATGAAATATTCAACCAAAGAATCGAAGAAGAACCATGGTTCGGATTGGAACAAGAATATTTCATGATAAATAGCGGTACTAATTTACCGTTGGGTTTTGATGATAAAAACACACAGGGGCAGTATTATTGTAGTGTCGGCACAGACAATGCATTTGGTAGAAAGTTAGCTGAAACTCATATGCACTATTGTATAAAAGCTGGTATTAAAATATCGGGTATGAATGCAGAAGTTGCTCCAGGTCAATGGGAATTTCAAGTCGGTCCATGTATAGGCATTGAAGCCGGCGACCATTTGTGGATGGCTAGATATATACTTCACAAATTATCTGAAGAATATAATATCATTATTAATATGGAGCCCAAACCTCTATCAGGTGATTGGAATGGCTCTGGGTGTCATACAAACTACAGTACAAAAAGCATGAGAGAAGGTACCCAAAATAAAAAAGGAATAGTGTATATTAGTGATGCCATTAATAAATTATCTATCAAACACACTGAACATATGGCTATATATGGTTCTAATAATCATATGCGTATGACTGGACAACATGAAACGTCTTCTTATGATGTATTTTCATTTGGAACTACAAACCGTGGCGCATCTGTTCGTATTGGTAACGAAAATATGAAAAATGAAAAGGGGTATTTTGAAGACAGACGACCAAGTTCTAATTGTGACCCATATTTGGTTACTAGTATGATTTTCAAAACAACATGTTTGTATGATGAATAGTATGTAACTACAAATTCAAAATTTCATAATACTATATACAGTATTATGAAAAAAAAACACGTCTATTTTTTTCTGCGATGTGTTTTTTTTTTTTTTTTTTTACTTTTTTTATTCTTTTT
>Ga0102963_1000637_pt1 | contig 15071 bp, 37 predicted proteins | sample SalPon2_C_H2O_MG_2_FD_84522 | JGI IMG/M metagenome (GOLD analysis project Ga0102963, IMG submission 84522) | Salt pond water microbial communities from South San Francisco under conditions of wetland restoration - Salt Pond MetaG SF2_C_H2O_MG | ecosystem: Environmental > Aquatic > Non-marine... | reverse complement strand
GCTCTACCCAGGGAGAGCCGTGTTTAGTTTCTTTCAATTGCTTCAGCATAGGAAGAATAATATAACCTAGCGTATTATCCATATTCCAGGTATCATAATCATCGAGCTTTACATTTACTCTACGTTTGTCGTGAAAGTCTGTCCACTTGCGTGCTATGCTGTCATGTAGCTTTCCTACAAAGCTACCTGCATACATATCCACTATTTTTTCTTTTCGTGGAGTATCATCGCCAATCAAACTGGCGAGTGTTTTATAAGCACCAAACCATCCAGGATACCTTCGAATTCTAACTTTCATTTGCCCACCTAATCTTTTTACCGTAATTGTCTTCGAACATTTTGATTAATTCTTCGTACTCTAGTAGTCGAGTAGTTTCTATACTATCAAGAAACTCTGAAAGAGCATTCCAGTCTTCTCCGTGCATTATAGGCAGCCCGTACTCCAGAGGGTAGTGTTCTCCGGGTACTCCGTAGATGTCGATACGTCCGCCAGCATAGTGTGTAGTAATTTCTTCTACCATATAGCTGTCGCCAATATTAAGACCGCGTAGATTCGCAACAAACTCTGACTCTACGGTTTTCCATATATATTCTACTAGACCCCGCTTCTTATACCAGTCCATGAACCAGGGTCCCATCATATTTGTGCTATACGAGATGCATATGTTATCTTCGTGTTCCCAGGTGTCTTTCATTGTCCGCTTCGTCCTACCATTTCTCTCTTATACACTGCTGTGATATTCGCACCCATCTGAGGACATACTAAAATAAATTCAGGCAATCCATACTCATCACTCTCGCCTGCTTCACCACAGATAAAGAATGATCCAGTCTTCTCTGGTTGAGTGTGAAACCAAATCTTTGTGAGTTTCTGAAACAGTTCGTATTCTCTATCCGTTATCTCTTTCATTTTCTTCCTCAAGTGCATCCAGCAGTACTTTATTAAATCCAACTTCAATTAGCCAGGCGCGGGCTGCTTCGTCAAGCTCTAATTCGACTCTACTACCTTCTTCATCTACCGAAATAACTTCAATGTTCATCACTCACCTCACGAATTTCTACTGTATAACTATGACCACGTAGGGTCATTGTTACTATTTCTACACTGTCACCAAGCAAAGACACGCAGTCATCCACTAGCTTTATTTTATCTACTGTGATATATGCAATATCAGGCATCACTTTATCCATTACTCTTCCTCATATAACTCGTCAAGTAGTTCCTTTGCTCGTTTAATGTAATCATCACGCTGCCAACGAACTTTTTCATAGCTTAGTTCAAGATAGTCACGAGCAATCCACATAACGAATGCTTCCAGTTTTTCTAGTTTCTCTGCGTCTGTCATCACTCACCTTTCCAATTCATCAACACTTGCAACAGTTCCCACTCGCCATAAGTGAGACTAAACTTTTCATCACCACGTTTGCGATCAATGTTAATATCAAACCCTTCGCCATTGCTCCACTGTGTGACTTCCATGTAATCATGATCGCCACTGTGCATACAGTATGCTTTGAGTTCAGCGAATACTGACCGTCTTTGACTTACTTCAATGCTCATGCTTTTACAAACTCCCCATCGCGAACTTTGTATAACTCGACCTCACCGCTTGAACGAATGTATGCACGACCTCCATCGATCATTTTGCCGTTCACAGTTTTGTAATCATGGCGATGTGCACTGTAATGCAAGTCACCGTTGTCATCTTCAATCATAGCAAACTCCGCACCTTCGATACGATCAGCATTGGTAATCATCGCACGATCCACTTGGTCAATGTACAATCCAAAGTATCGATTGCCGAACTGTGGGTGAGGAGTATCGCGATAGAATATATCCATTGCTTGTGCTTCACCGCCCAGTGCACTGGTGCACACATACTTGACTGCTACACCATCCTTTTTAGCGTAGTGTTCAGCTACAGCATCGGTTTTAAAAATGTTGTCATGCTTAATCATCTGTGAATTCCTCTGCTATTGGTGATAGTCTTAATACTCATTTCTTCAGCAATGGGTTCTCACCCGCTGTAATGTTATACAAATCATAATGCTCATTGACACGAGTCATAATTTCTAACGCATAGTGACCTTTGGGCAAACATTTTTCTTCGCACCATTTCTCTTTGCTCTCGCCGTCAATCTCACAAACATTCTCGGCATTCAGTTCGCTTTCGTGTACGACACATTCATACTTACTACCACGCCAATACTCTTCAGCGATTGCAGCCCGATATGCATGAGCCACATCATCATACGCACCAACGAAATACGAATGATTTTCATCATCGCCCCAACGATTCGCAATTACTGTAAAAATTTTCACCACTGAATCTCCATCCAATTTGTATCTTCTGGCATTAAGGTAATTGCACCTTCGAATGCTTCGTTCTGCTTGAGTTGATTATATACTCCAGCGTTAGCCATTGTCAAGCGATAACCTTTTTTGTGGCAACGATAGCAACTGCCGCTTGAACCATAGAACTCGTAGTAGTCACCATCAACTTTAATATCAGTGATTCCTGAGTTCATTCGCCAGGCGTCGCCGTAAAGATAACCACCACTCCAACCTGCTAGAACTTTGTAGAGAGGGAATGCACCTTTACCTAACTTAATCTTTAATACTACCCAGTTATCTGGTATATATTCTTCACTCATCTTCATACCCAAAAACGCTAGGAGCTTCTTCTCCTGCAATCATCATATCATAGTCGGTCGGATAATGCTTCAACAGACGGTAGGCTTTGTCTCGAAGTTCTTTCGATACATTAAAATCTACCATCAAGTCTACAAGCATATCACGAGTGTCTAGTACTGCTCGTCTGCGCTCAACTGGAATAGTCATCCCCACACTCCATTTTGAATTCCATAAATACCGAGATAAGTAAACATACTAAAAGTCACTACATACCAAATAATTAATCTTTTTTTCATGAATACTTTCTCTCCTGTCTAAGTGTATATTATACAACAATTGACAGTTCGTTGTCAAGAAAAATTATTCGATGTCGAGGTAATCTACTCGCTGCATCTTCTGCTTGCTGATGCGTATCGTAGAGAATCGTTTTATTTGGTTCGCGAAGATCCCGCAACGGCTTCCAACCTCCATCGGTCATATACTCTACATACCACATTAGTCAACCTCCCATGACCATACGTCAATTTCTTCTGGATGATAGCCCATTCTGAGAGCAGCTTCCCTCGCTTCTTCAGGAGTGGAGTAGCAGTCGTTTAATGGAGAAGCCTCGTTTATTGGAGGCAAGCTATAGTATTTGTCATCCATTCGTATCATAATATAATAAACATAATCTTTTTTCATTTTACCACTCCTTTAGAATTGCTACGGTAAGTAGAAACCAGGAGACCCCGTTGAGCATGATAAGTGCTCGGTCTCGCCAGATGATAGATACCCAAGTCCAAAGCATAATGCCTACCCAACCAAAGTATAGGTCAAACATTCGATACTCTGGTCCTGCAGTTCGTAGTGCAAGGCTACACATTACTACTACAGATGCAACCCATTTGAGATACCAGTCAAAGTTCTCTGGATACCAGTTGCGATCTGGTTTCTGTCTACCAGTCGCTCGCACTTGAGGGTCTCCTCGACCTTCTTTCATTCTGGCTTCTCCCAACTGTTTACTACTGAGTGTTCAAGCACTTCTTCGAATCGACCTACATCTTCTGGAGCCGATACTGCGAGTACTTCTCCACGGTCACGCCAGTTCAATTCAAAGTCTTGTTCGTCTCGCACTTCCAATAGCACTCGCTCTACTACTGTTACCACTTTCTCGACTGTACGGTCAAAGAGTACGTATTTCATACTAAAGTCCTCGCTATAATCCAACCCATAATACTACCAATAAGCAAACATACGATTGTGTATGCTATGAGCACTCTTGCTATTTCTTTCCCACGATTCATTACTTCTCCTTCTAAAAATAGAATATTTTTTTGTTTTCTCTAACGCTCCCAGGCTTTTGTTTCGTATACCTACTCAAAAATTGTACTTGTTTTATGCCAAAAAGTGTGATAAAATATATCAATAATTGATAGACAATACGGTCTACTTCAGATTCTTACTAACTAAATGCTGACGTAATCATAATGCAGCTATTGTGTGCATAAGCAACACCGGAACCTTTGTGAAGGTGTTGCATTACACGGGATATCTGCAAGATATGATAAGTCAGTATCAACCACGCTACCACTTTTCAAAAGTGCGTACAAATTATGTAACAATTGAACCAACTCGCTAATGACCCCGATAATCAAATAAGAATATAACGGGTCTGTCACTCTTTCACTCAATTTAAGTGAAAATTTATTCTTTTTCTTCAAACACATAAGCGACCCCAATTGCGTCCGATTCGCGATTTTTTGTGGTTTTTTCATAATACTTTACGGTACAGTCATAACTACAGCAAATTATGTCTGTACCAGTGAGTACTTGGTAGAACTCTTTTCCACATTGTAGGCAATTTTTCTTAGTCATGGTAGCCCTTTATAAACTCCATAGTCTCTTCTTCTTCGTAACCCCGTTGCGACCCATAATCCCGCTCAAACCCCGCTAAGGCTTTTTCCAATTTTTGTAGAACCGCTTTTGGACTTTTCTCGAGACCCTCCAAATCGCTATTTTCAACTCCCAGGTATTCAGCAATATTCGAAACGATTTCCACTTTTGTAACAGGTAATTCACCAGTTTTACTTCTGTAAACTTCACGTCTATATACTCCTTCTCTACTTAGCTTGCCAATAATGCTTTTGATACTCTTCTCAAACCTATTTGCAAGCCCTTCAACTGTATCGCGAGTCGGGTTCTGTAGATAACTCTCTACAATCTCGGCAGTCTCTTTCTCACTATAACTCATCCTTTAGCCTCCACTTTCGTGTATAATCTTTCTTACTTTTGTGCGTACTAGCGCGATGATAATTATGTTTCGCTACTAGGTTGTTCACTTTCTTCCTCTTCTTTGTAGAGAAAGATAAACTCGCCTTCTTCATTTATACTTACCTCCACATTGGTTGAATACTCTAGATATCTGACCGGGACATTCGCAGCCCCGACAATCCCCGCATATCTCTTAATACTGCTGTTTAAAGATGTCTCGGCATCCTCAATAAATTGCTCTAGCCTCTGTTGAACTTCCATACATCGTCCAAGTTGATGATAGAAATGGTCGATCTCATCACAGGCATCTTCCATTCGTTTAATTAGTGTAGCTTCCTCGGGAAACTTTATAATCATTTAACTTCTTCCAGTCCACAGATTCTGTCAAAGAACTTGGCATTGTTGTAGCGAGCAATATACTCTACTACAATCGCATCATTGTTTACCCGCAGTACGGGGTCGCAGTCGTTTCTACACTCACGAAGAATTACTTCTAAGTCGTGAATAATACTTTCTACAGATTTAGTTGCTTTTTTCGCCATGTACTATCCTCCTTAATAATTATATATTATACAGGTTCAGACAAATTTTGTCAAGAATTTTTTTAAGTCAGGTGTACAAATAAAAAAATGCCCACATTACGTGGGCTGAAGGGACTCTGCTCAAAGAGTATGTGGTGCCCCCAGAGAGATTCGAACTCCCGACCTACCGCTTACAAGGCGAGTGCTCTACCAGCTGAGCTATAAGGGCTAAATTTGGTTGCGGGTGGTGGATTCGAACCACCGTCTTTCAGCTTATGAGGCTGATAGTCTGACCACTGACGTAACCCGCGATAATAGGTGGAGCACTCGACCGTGTATGCACAATCCTTATCTCCATTATCTGCCCTCCTGCAGGATGGGTAGCTTAAAGGAACTACCCGCGGGTCTTACAAAGTGGGTCTTCTCGGGCTAAGCGTTTGCCCCTCTATCTTCCGTATACCAGAGTAGTGGGGGCTGATGGTGCGCATCACCGAAAATAGGTGCGGGGCTTCCACCCGCTGCTAATCAAACCGAAACGAGTCTCACGCACGGTGATTAATCTGCCCAGGATTTTAAATCCTTAGGACTAAGCATACTACAAGAATATGCTTTAGAATAGACACTCCATCTTTATTGCCCGATAGCCTAGGATTTGGCAGGGTCTCGGAAGTGCGTCAACGAGGTAGCTACTCCTCTACGACTGGCTATTCGATTTACCGTTCACGCCTGGGATCAACCACACTGAACGCAACCCTGGAATGTCTATTCTAAAGAAAAAGTGGTAGTCAGCCCCATCCTTCGCTGATCTACCGTAGCCCCCTTCACCTCTAGAAGGCTCCCAACACATTCGTTTTTGTACGGAAGTAGTGCGTATCTCCACAAACCGGATGGTTTACCCATGATCTTGGGAGTGAACTAACCCGTCACCTTGGAGAGGATCAATACTATCGGCTTGACCCTCGTAGCCGTCTGGTGTTTCCATCATGTTATCCGTAGGAGCGTTTCGAACCACTGCTAAGGTTTCTTGATGTTGTAACTACCAGAGAAGTGTATATTATAAGGGATTTCACCAATCAAAGTCAAGAACTATTTTTTGGTTACTCTCCCTTTCTTTTTAACCGCAGATGGCTTCTACCATAGCCATAAGATCACTCTTGCTTACTTTCTCCAAAGAAGGCAACTCTCGACCGAGTGCATTTTGGATTTTGGTTACATACACTTCTTTCTTGATGATAGGCTCACCACGCTTGGTTACTCGCTCTGCTTTCTGGTAGATACCCATTGCAGAGAGCTTCGCAATGATACTACGAGCAGTTTTCTCAAACTCAACAGCCATTGCGTCTACAGTTGCACGAGTAGGCTCTGCCTGGTAACGAGTTGCGATTACATCAATCATTTCTTGGGTGTAGTTGTTGCTTGCTTTTGCAGTCATGTTAGTCATAGTTTTATTTCTCCCGAATAAAAAATTTGTTTGTTTGGTACTTCTCTCACTTCATGTATGTATTATAGCGAGTTAGGCATCTAAAGTCAAGGACTTTTTCAGGTATTTCCTCAATAATTTTTTCTCTACCTTCCTGGCTTTCTTCTCCCAGGGTGAGTTCCAATAATCCATCTTGGAACGATCAATCAACTTTCCTTTCCAGATTGCATGAGAATGTTCTAGCTCTAACTCATCATCTAGGAACTGACGAATGTGCTCAAACTCATGAAAAAGAGTAGAGAGCCAGTCAGCTTGTTTGGTGATTCGAATCACGAACTCATGATCTAAGTCTATAGAATCACCGTAGCTACCACAGCTTAGCCCTGCTTTCAATATAATTCGTACTGGCACAGGGCTTGCAGAAAGATTCAGTCGCTCAATCGCAAATGCAGCAGCATCCTTGATAATCCACCGCTCAACGGGAGACCACCATTTCCTGGATTTAGCAACTAATTTTACTTGCATTTTTACACCTCAAATTGCTCAAAAAATAACTCACCACCGTACATTAGCTCTACGATTTCTTCGTCACCGTTGCACATAATGTACTCTTCTTCTATCATGCCATCTTCTAGCAGTTCGTTTTTCCACTCTTCTACCTGCCGAAGCCACTCAGCATAGGAATACTTCTTAAAGCTCTGATCTGCTATATCAAAGGTTACTATAATTACTTTACTTGCCATGCTGGTCTCCTCTCATTCAATGTATACATTATACATGGATACGATTGCGTTGTCAAATAATTTTTGCACTAACTCATAAAAAGAACGCACCCGAATTCCGGGGGGCGCTGCGCGGGGTTTTTCTGTCAAGAATTATTTTGCCCAAATCTACCAAAATTTTCCACAATTATCCTTCGAAAGTATACACATATGTATACTTTTCCCAAATAAAGTATACATATGTGTTTCCTCAATATGCGCAAATTATACACCCAAACCCCGTCGGGGTCAAGGAACAATTTGGTCTAAGAAAGACGTTCACTATTCCAAAAAATTATGAGCAACCCCGCAAAAACTTCTTGACACGGGGTCGCTTTGCCACTATAATCGGCGCCGCCAAGACTACGTCTTTTTAAAAAAATTTTGCCCACACCCGCAAAAAGTACTTGACATCGTCGGCGTACTACTGTATAATCGGCGCCCGCAAAGACTACGCCTTTTAAAAAATTTTGTACAAGGGTGAAAAAAGTACTTGACAAATCGTCGCACTACTACTATAATCGGCGCAAAAAAAGACTTGCTCTTTCACAATTTTTTTACACCAACGCTACCAGAAAACACTTGACATTTCATCGTCGTACTACTACTGGCGCGCCCGCGCCAAAAATTTTTTGTCAAGCGAAATTTTTGGCATTTTTTCGCATTTTCCGGAAAAAAGCAAAAAAAGCAAAAAAAGCAAAAAAAGCAAAAAAAGCAAAAAAACCGAAATGTTCCACGTGGAACAGCTAAATGCGAATGATTCTCATTCTCACCAGTTAGGCATAAAAAAACCCGCCGAAGCGGGTTCCTGGGTTGGCACGATTTTTGCTTATTGCGAGTTTATAATCACCAAGCCGGTGATAATGGCAACCTGTAAAATTACCATAACGACGGGGCAAATTGTGCGGATTATTTCCATTGTCAATTTGATTTTTTCAAGTTTTTCAGCAGTCATTTTTTAGTCCTCGCAGATTAGGCGGATTGAATAATCCGCCAAGGTTGCCCGCCAATCTCATTATATGGGATGCGCTTTTTCATTCGGAAGCACTCTGCCATAATTGCGGTTTCGATTCGCGCATCAGATAGCGCGGTGTGATCTTCAATAAAGCCATGATCGCCAGAGCAAAAGCGGTAGGCGTATTCCGCGCCAGAGCGCAAATTTCCGGCTTCACTAATCCAACCTTCACGCTCCGCAATTTGGCGGTACGCTTTTTGGCTTAGTTTGGTTTCGCAAGCAAGCCGCCAAAGGTCAAGCGTTTTGAGCGGAGCCGATAAAACGCGACCAGAAAAGCCGAGCATTTCGTGCGTGTTTTTCATCACGCGAAAATCAAAGCTCGCATTATAAGCGCAAATTGTAGTCACGCCAAAATCGGCAATGTCGGCATTCATTTGCTCGATAATTTGCGCCCAAAGCGTGAGCGCAATTTCGCCATTTTGAAGCATTGGGGCATAGTGCGAAAAAAGTTTTTTCGCGTAAAATGCGCCCATCATTTTGTCGGCATCGGTAAAAATTTCCTTAACCAGAGCGGTGCGCTCCGCTAGAATGTCGCCTTTTTTGGTGGCGATAGTATAGCCGACATCGTAAACCGAGCCGCTAAAATCAGCGGTTTCGGTGTCGAGAATCAGAAAAATGTTTTTTGAAATGGTCATAATTTTTTCCTAAGCCGCAAGGCGTTCGTTGATTGAGATTGCATTATATACCCGAACGCCATAGCCGCGCAAGTATTCTATCACGCTTTTATTGTCGTCTAGCATTATGCTAGTGCGACAAAATCGCGCCCAAGGTAAGCGAAAATCTTGCGCCATTCCGCGCAGTAGCCCATGCTTTAGAAAGCGGTCGGCTTGGGTGTCACCATTTTGTCGCGAGTAAATGAGCGGAGTGTATAGCCCATGCAAGCGCAAAAATTCAATGTCAACCGCGCCCAAAACGCGAGCGGTGCAAATTGCAACCGTCTTTTTGCGTTCGATCATATCGCGCATTTGAGCCGCCAAGGGTAGCAGAGAATCGCCCATAATTTTCTCGCGAGTGTTGTTTTCAATCCAATGCGCGAGGTTTAGAGAACCATCCGCCAAGGTTGCTTGGCGGTGGCTTGAGTCGATCACAGTGTGATCTAAATCAAAAATAGTAAGCATAAAAATATCCTGCAATTCCGGTGAGGTTTAATAGTAGCAAATTCCACGCCTTGAGGTCAACAGCTTGCACAGATAATAGGGTCAATCCAGCGATTGCCATGAGCTTGCCTTCTGGCGTGTCGATTGTCCAAGGGGCGAGCATCATGCAAGCCGCCCCAAGGTAGGCGCAAAGAGCGATCATGCGATCGCTCCGAGTAGGGTTTCCAATTCCGCTTTGGTCAGATCGCCCTCGCGAGCGGGCAGATTGAGAGCGGAACGAATGCTCGCAAGCGTTTCCGCTTTGGTCGAGCCGCTCTTTTCTTTTTTTGCCGCGGGAGCCTTTGCGACATATTCAACGCCTAAGCTCTTTGCCTTTGCGATCACAGAGCGGTAAGATACCCCAAGCTCGCCAGAAAGCGCGTGAGCTTTGTCGAGGTTGAGAGGAGCGGCGGCTTGAATGCGAGCCACCATCGCGTCAGTGTATTGAGTCATGAGCAGATTCCTTTTTGGTTTTTGGGCGGGGCACCGCGCCCCGTCCATGTGTGTATAATAGCAAAATGAGCGGAGAGCGCAAGCATTTTTTCATTTATTTTTTAGAATAAAAAAGCATAAGAACCCCCCAGGTTATAACCGAAGCACCCAGGGCTTGCCCTAGCAAGAACCGTGCCAACATGCACACCATGCAAGAACCGTGCCAACCTGGGAGGGCGGTAATGAGACTCATTCTCATTTAGAACCGCTGCGCTCCCCCACACGTACAACTTTGTAAAATTTCAAAAACCCAAAACAACGCGTCGAATCGAACACCTACTCAAAAACTTATCTTGACATTCCATAGGTAAAAAGTTATAATTTTCCCAAAGCAAAGAGGAAATTTTTTAAAAATGTGGAAAATTACTTACAAACATTGGAAGACTGGCAAACCTTTGCAAATTGTCGGAACTCTTCCAGAACAGTATAACAATTCCGCCAGCGACCGTTTTGTGGTTTTAACAAACACTGGCGAATTCGAAGATGTTATAAAGACGACTATATTAAATATAGAGAAGGTTTCAGAATGAAAAGACTTATAGTTATTTTTGCACTTTCTATGGCAAGTCATACTTTCGCCCAGGAAGAGCCCATCGTTACAGAAAGTACTGTGACAACAAATGCAAAAACAGAGACTGTGTTAAAATCTCCTCCACCTTCTGCGGTTCTGCCTACAATGAATATTTCAAATTCAGACTTGTGTACGGTAGGCGTAGCGGGTGCAGTGCAGACTCAAATTCTTGGTATCTCAATGGGTTCTACCGTAAGAGACATGAATTGTGAGAAGCTGAAGAATGCAAAGACTCTTTATGATATGGGTATGAAAGTTGCTGCTGTATCTGTAATGTGCCAGGATGAGCGCATATTTGACGCAATGATGAATGCCGGCACACCCTGCCCCTTTGATGGGCTAATAGGTGCTGATGCAAAAGCAGCGTGGGAAGTAAATCCAGAGCTTCAGCCAGGTTTCGAAGAAAAGAAAGGAATGTCGAATGAGAAGAAAACTCTACTTGGCGGCGGTGGCGTTGCAGCTCTGCTCCTCTTACTCCTACTCTGAGGAAATCTTTGGAACAGGAAACGCTTCAGGACTTACCTGGACGATGGAAAACGTACTTCCTGCACAGTCTGGACTGACTGTAAATAGTGTGTTTTATCGCTATACAACTGTAAAGAATCCACTAGATGATATGATCGTACACGTACAGAATGAAGATGCACTTGGTTCTGGATATATCTTTCGATCTTCGGACGACTGGAGTGGGTTGCCAGGAAACACCATAAACAAGCTAATTGGTGTAGAGTCCATTCCTCGCGAGAGATGGGGAAATGGTTCGATTGAAGTCGAAGGTTTTGGAACTGTAGAAAACTCTTCGGTAATTTACAGTTATCGGTATGATACCTGTTTTCAGAATACTGTAGACCCTGCATGTCCTGGATATATTCCACCCCCGCTTCCTACGGTAGATGCGTTTTCGGACGAAGAACTAATACAGAAAGCGATGGAGCCAGAAAACAACTGGAATCCAAACAAGGAAGATGAAGAAAGACGCGCATTTGTAAATGCTCAAAAGAGAAAACTTGAAAAAGCTCTTGGAGGTATCAATTCTGCGTTAATGACCGCTCAAGCCGAAACGGCTGCGGCGCTATTTTTTGCGATGAATCCTGTACCAGTTTCGTACACAGCATCGTTACCTGGAGGCGTTTACGAAGAGACTATACAGTACTCCTCTGAACAACTCCAAGACAATAGCAAGGGACGTAGAGCAGTATTCGCTTCTCAACTCTTGCATGAAGAAATGGTACAATTACAGTACCGTGGTGCAGAAAGCACAGGAGAGAAATAAATGTTTAAGAAGCCCTTGGTAGCAGCCGCAGTAGTATTCTGTGGTAGTGTTGCAGCAGGCGAAGCACCGATTATGGGAACAGTTCAATCGAAGTGTGTTATTGTAACTGATACCATTGGTGTCTATGGAAACCCGAGTCCTTCTATTCTTAGTACTACGGCTGCCGATGGTGGTGTACAACCCATTATTCGATATGACGTAATTAACGCAGACTACTACAAGGCAGTGATTACCTATCCGAACGAATTTTCGTCAAGCCCTGCTCTCAATGACGTTGTAAATTGGACAGGCGATGTTACGGTAGCAGAAGTTTCAGATGCAGGTATGGCAGCATACGATCAGAATAAGATCGAATATAATAATGTTACGGAAGTAGACTTGACTGTTGCAGGTACTGTGTGGTTTACAGTATCTTCAACCGCAGACTACGGATACAACAAATCGTTCCCTGCAGGAACGTATAATACAGTTGTAACAGCAGAATGCGTAGCTCTTTAATACTTTTACTTTTTGTGTGTGCCTCCGCTTGGGGGCACCAATTTACTCCTACTTACCCAAAGTTGGAGCCGTCATATATGGACGGAGTACTAAAAGCAGATATGGAGCTTTTTAACAGTAGAAAAGATATTGAGTACTATGAATTAAGTGTTTTTGATGCAGAGTGGAATGCGGTACCTTTTGCAGCGTCGGAAAGAGTTTTCAGGCTTCCTTACTTGGAAAGAAAATCAATACCTATCTACATTCGAGACTCGGATAAAAACAGAGTAGTTTATATATGTTCTCAATCAAAAATATTAAAAGGAGTAAGCCAGGCTACAGTAGTATCCTCAAAAATCTGTTCAAAAGTCAAATAATTTTGTTCAGCACTGTAGCATTTGCGGATACAAGTTCATTGAATCTTGCTATTCCCAATACTCCACAAAGTTATCAATCTGATAGAATACGTGCAGGCGATCTAGACTGTTCAAATGCTATTGGATCTTCTACGAATGTAGAATTTGGTGTAGTTGGCATCATCAGTGAAGATGATCCCTACCAAAACTTTATTGGCAATCAGCAGGGTATGTCTTTTCAAGACCAAGTAAAAGACGTAGGCGTATACGCACGAATCACAATTCCGATTGGTGCACCGAAAGAAAGAATTAATTGTAACACACTTTACTTATTAGAATTGGAGAAAAAACGTTTAGAGGTAATTAAGCTCAAACAAGAGTTGGAGAATTTGCGGAGGTTGCAGTTCGAAAACTAGGAGATAAATATTGGCAGAGGTTGAATTCGGGGGAATGACCTTTAAAGGTGGTAAAATGATGGTATTAGTTACCGCCCTATCAACTCTTGGTGGCGCCCTGTGGGGTGGCTTTGAATTTTATAAAGACTACATGGATATGAAAGAGATTATTCAGAATATTGATGTAGGCGAGATCGAAGCAAGAAATAATGTAATTGAAACAAAGCTCGACGAAGCCATTGACTATTCTCGTAGCATTAAAAATGATTTACGAGATGATTTTAATCGAATGGAGAAGAACGTTGATAGAGTAGAAGATGCAACTCGCGAGATGGAAACAAAAGTGAACGATATGATTGATAGAGCAAAAGAACGCTTTGATACTCAGCGAGAAAGTTTGCAGACAGATACTCGACTACAGATGGAAGCATTGGAAGGTAGACTTAACAAGAAAATACAATCTGCGCTGGACAATCCCCTTGCAGATTAGACCTGACAAAAAAAGTTCTTGACATTCTAAACTACGTATACTATAATTGACACCATGGCTAAAGAAATTACTACTATATCACCAGAAGGGTTAGAAATTGCTAACTGTTATTTACAGTTCGGCAATATTCGCGCTGTCTGCGATTATCTACAAGTCCCTGAAAATAAAGTAGTAGACTTACTTAATAAACGAGAAGTAAAAAAGTATATTGATACAGTCTACCTTGATATGGGATATAGAAATAAAAACAATATAGCCAGCGTCCTAGACGAGATGATTAACAGCAAACTGGAAGAAGTAAAAGAGACAGGTGTATACTCTTCCAAAGACTTAGCCGACCTTATGATGATGGCGCATAAGATGCGTATGGATGAGATGAAAGCACAAGCAGAGCTGCTTAAAGCTGAAAGTACATCTATTAAAAATCAAACAAATGTGCAGATTAATGAAGCCCTGCCTTTTGGACAAGGTAATTACGGTAAGCTAATGGAAAAACTCCTACATGGAAACGACCAATCTTGAGAAACTGCTTCAAGAGCATTTAAAAGCTGACCAATCTCGTCTAGATAGAATCGAAACTAAAATCGATAAGCTATCTGAGACTGTTGTGGCTATTGCTCGTGCTGAAGAAAAATTACTTAATTTAGAGGCATCTAAACGAGAGCTATGGGATAAAGTTGAAGAGCACGATACTCGACTAGACGACCATGAAAAAAGACTTAATTCTGGCAGCGTAACTCTAAATACTATTAATAAACTATTCTGGATTCTCATTGCTACTGGCGTAGCGGGGCTTGCGAGCATTTGGATGCAATAATGCCTTATAGAACTACCGGTAAAACAGTACAAGTTAAAAAGAGGGGCAAGTGGGTAAAGAAAGCCACTGCTAAATCTAAAGCAAGTGCGAAACGTATGGTTAGCTTGCTGAGGGGCGTCAAACATGGTATGAAGCCTAGGAGAAAGAAAAAGTGATTTTCAAAAAAAGATTTCAATGGGCGTTTCGAGACGATGCCGGCAAAATTAATAAATTTAATACAGAGACAGAAGCACTCGCAGCCTATCAAGGCGAACTACCCGTAGAAGAGGTAGTAGAGGAGACTTTTGATGCCGAGGAAGAAGAAGTCGAGTAAGCCCGGTCTGTACGCAAATATTAATGCGAGGCGAAAGAAAGGAATAAGTCGTTCAAAGAAAAAATCTACGATTTCTCCCGAGGCTTGGGCTGCTATGAAAGGCGGCTTCAAGAAGAGAAAGAAAAATGCCAGCAAAAAGAAAAAGCGTT
>Ga0102963_1000636_pt1 | contig 15071 bp, 5 predicted proteins | sample SalPon2_C_H2O_MG_2_FD_84522 | JGI IMG/M metagenome (GOLD analysis project Ga0102963, IMG submission 84522) | Salt pond water microbial communities from South San Francisco under conditions of wetland restoration - Salt Pond MetaG SF2_C_H2O_MG | ecosystem: Environmental > Aquatic > Non-marine... | reverse complement strand
AAGTAGTGTTGTTGTTTTTAGTAGTAGCTATAGTTTCAGATGGCGCTAATTTAACATACTCGTTTATTTGCGACTGCGCTTGCTTAGGTGTTATTTCACCTATAAACTGCTTGTAAATTAATTCACCTTGTTTTAATACAACGTTTTCATTGTATTTAAGTTTATTATTAACCTCAACATTATATCTTTTAGCATCGGTTATACCGTCTCTACCTCTATTGTTAGGGTTTAAAGTGAAAAACTCATTATATTTTCTAATATCAGAAGAAGGAACTTTACTAAAATCACCTGTTTTAAAAGCTTCATCTAGTTTTTCTTTTAAATAAGGATGTTCTTCAAACTTAGCTTTCCAACCTTCATAGCTACCATCTACAATACCTTGCGTATCTTTACCAGTAACTTCTTGATAATAGTTTTCATCAGCCCACTTTGTCCAACTATCTAATATTTTTTTGTTTTTAGTTGAAAAAGCTTGTAACGTTCTATTCGCCCAATTACCAAATTGAAACACATGTTCTTCCCATGTTTTCTGCTTGTCAATCAAATTATCTTCAATAGACGTTACAGTAGCAAATTTTCTTCCAAAACTACTATTAGCGTTTTGATTATAAAGAAGTTCTCTTATTGGAGCTAAATTATTTATATCTTCTTTAACAGCTTCAAATAAAGAATTTAATATTAAATTTCTACCTCTTTTTATAGAATCTTTATTTTCAGCGTTTCTTTTCATACTAGCTCTAGTTTGGCTAGATGTGGCTGCTATAACGTCTTTTACTTGCTGATCAGATAATACTTGAGTAGCTTGTTTTATTTCTTTTCTTAAAACATCTAGATCCATTACTTCACCGGCCTCTAGAGCTTTTTTAGTTTCTTCTACAAACCTTTGTGTTTTAAGTGCGTTGCCTATAAACCTAAAACCTCTACCTATAGCGCCAGATGTTTTTTTACTACCAACAGCGGAATTACCAGCGCCAGCTAAATCACTTTGTTTAGTTATTTTATCCGCATCTCTACCTAGATATTTAGTTAAAACATTAACTGCAAAATCTCTAAATCTCTTATTATCTTCTGCACCTCTTTTTAATACACTAACGCCAGACTCTTCTAAAGTTTTATTAATTTTTTTGCCAATTCCAGAAGTACTGAACTTAGCACCAGCTCTTAATCTTTCTGCTTGAACAGGTATAAGATTTTCAAGCACACGGTTACGTATATGAAGATTTATTAAAGCTCTATTTGTTTGGCTTACTTGATCTCTGTAAATTGGTTTTGTAGGTTTTTGTTTAATAAGATCTATGTAATCTTTTAAAGTACCTGTTAGTTTACCATCAGTGTAAAGAGCGTTTAATACATTGTTTGGAATAAAAGTACCTTTGCCAAAGTCATCTTTAGTTTTTGGCAATCGAGCAAAATCAGAAGATGCATTTTCAACTAAGAATTGTTTTATTCTAGTTAAACCTTCTGCATCGTACTTCTGATAGTTTCTTTTTTTATCTACAAAAGTTTGAGGATTTACACCAAACGCTTCACCATATATTTTAGCTACAGATTCAGGTATGTTTCTAGTCTCACCAAATCTAGTAATTTCTTGATCTTTAAATGCGTCTTGAGTAGCTTTAGTTATTTTATCTTCTAACTGCGCTTTGTTTTCAACTTTAGCGTTGCTTATAACAGTGTTGGAATACTGTGTGCTTTCACTTGGTTTTCTAGGACCTCTTACTTCTTTTGTTACAGTTGGTTCAGCGACTTCTTCTGCCGCTATACCTTTAGCTTCAGAAACATCTTCAGTAAACTCTTTGCCTACTATTTTTTCAGCAGCATCTATATATCTTTTGAAACCTGTTTTAGTAGAAAAGCTATTATTTATAAAACCAGAAAGTGGCGGTACGTCTTCACCTTTTTCAACTTTTCTGTTGTAATCCATTATAACATCGAGCATACCGCGCTCTCCAGTTAGAATAGCATCTGTAACTAATTCTTTGTCGTATTGAGGTCTATTTTCAAAACGTTTAGCCAACGAAGTGGCCGTTGGCTTTAATAGATTCAATATATCTTCATAACCAGCTATACCTTGCTCTTCATATATTTTGTTTACTTTAGCAGAGTCTTCAGCTGTTAAAGACATTTTAGCAGCTTGGCCTTCTATCTCAATACCTTCAGCTGCTTTTGATATTTCTTTAGCAGCTTCAATACCAGCTTGCTCACCTTTAGCATAGCTTTTAATTAATTCAAATAAATTTTTACCAGTATCAGCATTAAGTTCTAGCTCTGGCATACCTTTCTTGCGTAGAAGAGGTACAAACTTTTCAAAAGCATTACCAACATTTTCTTTAAATACTATTTCTTTACTTGTAATAGCGTCAGATAACGCCATTAAATATTCTTCATAGTATTCGTTTTTAGGTTTTTCATTTCCTTCCGCGTCAAACCTATAGTTTTTATCGATGCGTTTTTGTACTACTTCTCTTTGTTTAGGAGTTAGCTCGTTTAATACTTCGTCTATAACCTTTATACCTTCTTCAGTTACGTTACCAGCTTTATCTTTGAAAGAATCTCTTAAAACAAAATGACCAGCCTCATGCTTATCTACGGTTATATTTCTAGTTTGTTTAGCTACAGTTTCGTTTACATAGAAAACTTTATTGTTGGGATCATAAAAGCCGTCTGTATTTTTAACGTCATCTTTTCCACCCATTTTTTCTTCGTACAAACGTTGGTATTCTTCTAACGATTTAATAGATACAGACTCACCTTCTTTTGTAGCTCCAAGCACTTCTTTAGCCTGCGCTTTATTTTGTTGGCGTTGAGTTAAATAATATTTATTTAATTGATCTTGTATTCTATCGTATTTATAACCACCAGGTTTATAAACTTCTAAATCTTTTTCAAGTCTAGCTATTTCAGCTAATTGATCTTGTGATGGGTTTTTAATTCTTTTTAAAGCTTGAAGAGGTTCTCCAATGTTAAAATATTCATTTAAAAATTGATAAGAAGCCTCTCTCTCAGGCGTTCCATATCCAGCTTTAAAATCAACATTATTATTTAATATATCTTCAAGAATAAACTCTCTATTCCAACTAGCTTCTAATCCTTTAGCTTGAGGATCCATACCCATTCTGTTGTATATAATAGGTAGCGGAGTGTTTACGAACGTATTATTATCTTCAACCGTAAGCTTCTCTCCTTTTTTAAGCTTTTGTATAAGTACACGTATATTTGTATCAGTTGGTTTTAAAGCACTAGCATTTTCAGCTTCTATAGATTTTTTAGCTATATTTAATTCAGCTTCAGCTTCTAATATATTATAATCTTTATTAGCTTTATCTGATTGTTTTTTAGCTTGCTCTTCTGTTATTTGTCCAGTTTTAAGCTTAATATCTATAGCTTGCATCTGGTCAGCCCTAGCGGCGTTTATATCGTCTACAGTTGTTTCTTTAGGATTTGACAATTCACTAACATTAAAGCCAGTTCTTTTAGCAGCGCGACTAACATAAATAGGATCTAAACCTAATAAACGTAAGTCATTTTGAGCGGCTTTAAGCATTCCATTTTTAGTAAATATAGATTTACTGCCAAGAAAAGCCATTTTAGCAACTTCAGCTAAATATCCTTTAATAAACTCCTCTGGATTTTGTTCAAAATAAGTAGACTCACCATTAGGCCCATAACCTTTTTCTTCTGGATTTACCAAAGCTTCAGCAGCTCTAGCAAATTCAAATGAAAAAGCCCCAGCATTAGCACTTACAATACTAGTACCCCATCTTCTAGCTACATCAGATTTGCTTAATTGTGCTATAACAGGCGAAAACATTGTTTTAGCTGGCATTGCTCTAAGTATACCACTACCTAAAGAGTTACCACCACCTAAAGCAAATCCAAATCTAGCAGTAGCAATCTCTTGTTCTCGAGTTGTTTGAGCTTCTAATCCTAGCGCTACTTTACTTTGTTCGAAACCAGTAAATGTAGCAGCTTCGTCCATACCTTTAATTATAAAATTACCGGCTTTTCTAGCTATATTACTTGATTTAGCTAATTTAGTTGTATTGAAAGCTTTATTTAAATAATTAAATGATTTTGCTATTGTATTTCCTGAAGCTTTTTTGAACAAAAAAAGTTCTCCAGCAAACAAAGCTAAATCAACAGCCCCACCACCAACAACACTATTCCAGTTTTGTGACAATGACTCGTCTAGTTGTTCTCTGTTTATAGTACCTAATCCAGCGGATTCAACAGAATTTACAAATTTTCTATTTATTTCAAACTGTTTTGTTGGTGTTATTTTTCTATCACTAAAATCAAATAGTTTTGAAACTTCTTGTCCAGCTGATTCCCATAAACCTTCTTGCTTTTTACTTGTTATATCAGTGTTTGTTTGTATAGCTTTGTTTAATATAACGTAATCTTCTAAAGCATTATTAAAAGCAGTCGCTAAAGGGTGATCACCAGGTATTTTACTTATGTTTTCTGGTAAAACTCCAGTTTCAGCAAAACTTATTATTCTGTCTAAATCACCTTCAACTGTTTCTTCAGATCCAAAGATTCCTTTAATAAAACTAACAGATCGTGTAGGTCTAGTTTGAGACGCGGTAAGTATTTCATCTCTTCCGGTGCCGCCAACTGGCAACATACTGTCACCACCTAAACCACTGGAAAACTGAGATATTCTATTAGAAATTCCAAGTAGAGTAGAAAAGTTTTTATTAAGCTCTGTCTGTAAATCTTCTAGCTCTGTTGTTTGAGCTTTCTCCAGAGCTTTTTCGTTTCTACTTTGCTCTTCTGCTTTTTGTTCTTCAGTGAGTTTATCAAAGCTGTAAATATTACCAGTGTTTATATCGTAAAACTCTTTAGTTTCACCAGCTCTAACTTGCTCTATTTTATTTCTTATTTCTTCCTTATTTTCAGGAGCAGCTGTTTTTAGCATTGAGTAAAGCTCTTGTAACTCTTTATCTTTACCAATTAGTATACGACCACCTTGATCTAACACATGCTGATCAATTTTTTCTCCGTATTGATCAAACAAAGAAGAATAAGATTGTTGAGCTGCTCTATTTATATCTACAGTTTGTAAGTCTGAAATAGATGTACCATTTAGTTTTACTTCATTAGCAAAATCTTGGTATCTAAAACCACCACTCCAACCGCTAGTATATTCACCACCTAGGCCAGTTAAAGATTTAATATCTAATGCTCCTTCTTGATCTACATTTTGTAGTGCTGTTAAATTTTCAGGTGTATAAGCCCAAATATTTAAACCAGCTTGATCTAAAGTTGTATTGTCTTTTTGTTTCTTTTTGTCAACTCCAACTATTTCAACTCCTTCAAGTGGTATTTCAAAAGCTTTATCAAATGTTTTAAGAGCTCTTCTAGCTTTTATAGCTTTTTCAGAATTATCTATAGGATCATAAGAATCAACCTCTTCTTGTAATTCCAAATAAGTATCTCCCAAACTTAAGTCCGTACTCTCGGGTGCTTGCCCGGTTGGCGGTGTTACAGTCGCACCCGTTTGTGCAACACCGTTTGTCTTTCCCTTTGCTGGCGGATCAGTTGGATCAGTTGAAGCTTGCTCTAAACCATATTCATTAACATATTCATCTAAAGTTAAATTTTTATCTTTAGCAGCTTGATTTACTTCATCTAATGTATATTCAAAACCTTCGTATCTATACATAATTTAATTTTTATTTACTAGGGTAATCTTTTTTTACGTCTTTCTTCTATAAGATTTCCTATTTCAGTTATAACTTTATCGGTAGTCGCATCTTTTCCGTACATACCTTCTTGAGATAATCTAGCCAAAGCATAGACGTCATCTTTTTTGTTCATATTAAGAACTTCTTCATCTTTACTTCCTGGATATAAAGTTATAATTACATCTCCTTTATCATTTTTAGACTCTTGAACTTCATCATTTTTAAATATACCACTTAAATACGATAATCTTCTTTTTGGATTTAATATTTCGTTTATAGTAGTTTGTGCTCTATCCTCTATGTTTTTAGTTGTTTTTTGGTCTTGAGTAAGTTCTTTAGGTTCTCTATCTTTAATTTGCTTTTCTATTTGAGCAGTAACATCAGTGGCTTTTTCTTTATAGTAAATAGTTGTAGGTAAACCACTTTCTGTTTGTAAATCTATTTCAACACCATTTTTTCTGTAAAAATCGACGTCTTCTTGCGTAATTACTCTAGACTTATAGTCAGCACCATATAGTCTGTCTAAATCTTTTTGTTTTATAAGATCAGCAACGTAAGCTTTTTGACTAGCTGGATCTGCATTTAAAAACTTTTCTTTAGCTGCGGCACTAGAATCTGGCAAAGGTAAGTTGTATTGCATATATTTCCAGATTTGATCTTCTGGCATATTCATAAAACCGTCTACTTTAGCTTTAATAGCATCGTTATAAACGCGATCGTTCCAAAGCATATCTGGATCAAAGTGAGTTTCTTCTACTTGAACTGTTTTAAGACCTCTCTTTTGAGGTGTTCTAACAATTGTTTCTTCTATTAAACCTTTCTTAGTTGGGTTATTGTCGTTATCTATATACTGTGAAGCTCTTAAAGCTTCGTTAGTATCCATATCAAACTCATTAAGGTTTGTTAATAATGAACCTCCTTCGGCAAACTTATCAACATTTCTTTTCCATTCAAAGTTAGCATCTGAATCTTCAAGCTCAGGATACATATCTTTCATACGTTTCCATAGATCACTATTAGTATCAAAGCTAGCAGATATACTCATTATGTTATCATAAGTACCATTGTCGTTTGCAACTCTACTAAAGTTTTTATTAACATTAACACCTTCGGCATCTCTATTTAATAAAGCGTTAGAAGCAACCATGTTTTGAAACTCTTCTTTACCTGTACCAGCAAAATCAAATTTAGTACCAATAGTATAAGGCGATTGATCTTCTAGCGGTTTTAAACCAGCTATAACAGCACCCGCAGCTTCTAACGTTTGTCTTTGAAATTGTTGTGAGTTACTTACGATCATAGAGTAAGCAGCTCTTTGATCTGAAGTTAAGTTTGGATTTAAAGCTAATTCAGTTTGAGCGTCTATAGCACCTATCTGATAATCAACACCCTTATACTTAAATAACTCACCAGTAGTCATTTGATCTATAGCGGTACCTTTAAATTGCTCTAAAAGACTTTTGTCTTTTATACCAGAAGCAGTAGCAGTTTCGTCATATTGCTTTAAAAATTGTTGCAAAGCTTTGTTACTATATAACTGTTTAGCTTGCAGTTGTTTTTGCACAGCAGCTTTAGCTTCTCTCTGACGATCTCTGTATTTAGTAAAGGCAGATAAAAAGTTTTCACCAGCTTTTTGAAAACCTTGAACCATAAACTCTGCAGAGCGATCTAAAATTATTTGTGGGTTTCTATAACTCATCTTTATATTTTATTTATCCTTTTCCAAAACCGCCACCGGCAGCAGCACCAGCTATACTACCAATAGAACTAGCAACACCACCCCAAGCAGCGGCTTTAGCTTGATTAGCAGAAGCTTGTTGCGCTCTAGCAGCGTCTTCTTTACCAGCAGCCCTGTCAAGATCAGCATTAAGTCTATTTTCTTTTTGAGCAAACTGCCATGCTTTACCTTCAGCTTCAGCAGCCTGAACTCTTTGTCCTTCAGATATTTTAACACCTTGAATTCTTTGTTGTTCAGCCATTTTAAGCTGTTGCATTTGTGATTCGCCTTGAGCTTTTAGTTTTTCGTTTTGAGCTTCTTGTTGCTCAATATTAGCTGAAATACCTTGCTTAGATTTTAAAGCCGCTTGAGCGAGAGCTGTAGCACCACCAGCAGCCGCACCTGTAGCTCTCAATGTATCTAAGGTATTAGCCAATGCTATATCAGCTTCTTCAGCTTGCATTTCTGCAGCTTGAGTTGCTACACCGAGCTGAGCGTATGGGTTTCTAATTTGACCAGACAAGTCTTGTGCCATACCGCTAAGATCTTTTACTCCAGCGTAAGGATTTATAACTGTCTGCCTTTGTGATTTAAGCGTTTCTACTTCGGCTGCGGCAGCATTAGCTCTATTGTTTGCTCCCTTAGCCGCTTGCTTTGCTTGGTTAGCCGCTACAGCTCCACCGACAACGCTGGTAACTGCGGCTGCTCCAGCTACTATTGCTGATACTGCTGCCATATTAATTTATTCTTTTGGTTATTTCATGAGACGTGCCTTTATCGACAGTCCAACCTAATTTTTTGTGAGTTTCTATTAAAGATTTTGATCTACCTATAGTAAACATATAATTAACTCCATTAGCTTTACAAACATTTTCAGCTGCAGTTATAAGAAGTTCTATAGCATCTTTTCTGTCAGCTTCTTTATATTTTGGGTTAGATACAACCCACTCAAATAAAGCTCCCTTAGAGTTAGTATAATATATGAATCCTGCAACTATAGGTGTGTCTTCTTTAAAAACCATAAGCCCACCAGTTCCGTTGTCAGGTAAAAAGTCTTTAGGTGGATTAACCCAATCAGGCCAAGCTTCCCACCACGAACATAATGTCTCCCAGTCTTTTTCTTGAAGACGACGTATATTTAATTCCATTTAATTTAATATGATGACTCTACATATTCTGATGATACTGCAAATAATTCCTTGCCCTCACCAGCGTTTGTTGTAGCATCTGTTTGTATTTGTGCTGTCAAGAAAAATCCTTTAACACCAGTCATTGAATTTCCAAAAACAACTTCTTGTTCTCTAACGGGTGTTCCGTTTACTATATTAGCAAAATATTTATTTTCTTTTCTATTGAATCCAGCGTGACTTATAGGTTGCGTTAATGATGCTGGATATACATTACCATAATTATCGTAAGCACCTTCATTATAGCTGTATATTCTATTACCTATATCAAAAATAGGTTCTGTAAATCCTCTACCAGTATCTTTAGTTGTCAAAGATGTAATTTCCCAACCGTTAGAACCTTCGTAGTTAATTGTCTTAAATACTTTGGACATGCTAACATTTGGATTTAATATAAACGTTATGTTAGATCTAACAACACCTATACCATAAAAATCTCCTCTATCAACATTGTCAGAATAATGAATATATAGTTTGCCATTTGCAAAACTAAAGAACTTATTTCTAATACTACCCATTAAAGTAGGTTTAAAACTCAAGAAACTTGTCCAGCCGTTTATAGACTCATCAAAGTATAGAGTTTTAAAACTATCAAGATACAAATAGTCATTTTCGTAAGTTGTATTCCAAGTGTTTGAGTTTTGTACAGATACAGTATATGTTTTATTATGTATATCGTAAGCACCTATTATACCAGTTATAACACCGTTATTAAACTCATCTCTAAACCAATCTTTCATACCGTAGTTAGAGATTTCAGTTATACCGTCCATAGATAATCTAAGAACAGCGTTACGTCTTGTGTCTGTAAAGTATTTTTGGTAACCGTAAACAGCAAAGCTTTCTGGATTATTACTAATACCAAACTCACCAGCGTAAGGAACTATCTGACCTATAACGACGTTTGAAGACGTTACAGTGCCTCCACCTTCCGCAGAGTAGATAGCATCTTTATCTATAAGTGCTCTACTAACTTTATTCTCTTGGAATACTGTTAGGTTTGTGTCTTCAGCATATAATCTCTGTATACTACCGTAACCAGGATCTACGCTTTTAGTTATAGCATCACCAACTGAAAATACGTTAGAATTATTAACACCTGTTTTTGAATTGAATATACCAGAATATATAAGACCATTAGATAGCTGTTGTGACTTAGTATCATCTTCTACTATATAAGCCCTAACGCCATAATCTACATTAGTATTATTATAACCACCACGTATACGAGCTTCCTCCAAATACCACATAACACCATCTTCATTAAATTGATTAGCGCTTGAATTATCTGGAGAGCCACTCAGCCAAGTTGGAAATGTATTCACATTAGCTGCGGTTTGCAATCTTTTCAAAACGAAAGAATTAAAGTAAGGTACTTCTATCGCCATAATTTATTATTACACTATTATGTAAATTATTACTATTATTAAGGACACGTGTAAGTAGCTTGTGGATTTCCAGCGACTTCTACAGAAAACCAGTCACTGTAAGGGTAAATTCCGATACAAGTCCTATTAGTTGATATTTGGTTATAAATAACACGCCATTCGTAATATGGATCTTGAGGCGTTCCTGCTTGAGGATCTATCCATGTTCCAGGATTAGAAGGTACTTGAGCTAATTGTGTTGTGTCTTGAATATCATTATTTATACCTCCGCTAGCGTAAGTCTGCCACTGTGTATATGATGAACCAGTTGGCTTATATTGAACCCACCAAAGAGTGCTTAAATCTGGATCTGGTTCAAGCGAATCAACACAGTAAGCGCCTAATCTTATATAAAACTTAAGACCTCCTTTTTCGTGTGCCTCTTCGCTACCGTCATGATTTGCTCTATGTTGGGCTTGTACAGTTCCATAAGTTTGTGATGGTAAATTATTTTTATATTCAGCGTCTCCTTCTCCAGATGAATTAGTACCAAAATATTGAACGTAAGTTATACTAGGTGTGCTTAGTGTCATGGTATACAATCCGTCATAAGGATTAGGACAAGGTGTTAAGTTCATGTCATCATTACCGATTTGTATTTCTATATTAGGAGTTGTAGCGGATAAAGATCCAACACCTAAATTAGCGTCTTCAACTTTTACTTGAACAGTGTACTCTTCACCTTCTAAACCTTCAACATTTTTAGTTAAAACACCAGTTGTTGAATTTACAGAGAAAACATTTGTATTAGAACCATCATAGCTCCAAATTTCTTTAACTTTAGTAAATACAAGTTGTTGTTTTTGTTCTGATGTTATAGCGGATCCATTAGATGTACCAGCGGCAGTTAAAAAGTTAAATACTTCCGTGTCAGTATCTTCAATGTTTTGAGCACCTGGATCTTGAATAGTTGGCGTTGTGTTTTGTAAAAACCCTGTGGAGGTTATTACGCTATCGTAAACATCGCCACTACCTTTATCTAATGTAACGTCATAAGTAAACGTAAAATCAAATTTAACACTACTATCTTGTATATAAGTAAAGTTTTTAGAAGTCCAAAGCGTAAACGTGTTATCTAGATTATTCACTAAATAAAACCCATGAAATGGAACTGTATCACCATTAGCATCTGTAACACTTGTTAATTCGGCAGTTACGGTACCAAGACTAGGCGGTATAGGACCTTCTGAGTTAACAAAGTAAAATGGTCCAGAGCATTTAAAGGGAACGGATACAGAAGCAGCATCGTCTTCGCTCAAAGCAAATGAATAAGTATTAACGTCTACACCAATAGCACCATCAAACTGGTTTAAAGCGTCTAAGTTTAAGTCACTCAATAATCCAGTTGCTGATGTTTCCCAAAATATATCTAATAATGATATTGTAGGATCTGTTTCGTATACAGATAGATTTTGTGTTATCGACGCTGTGCTGCTAGGAAGTCTACCTAAAGTTTCTGTTGATCCAGCTGGAGCAAGAGATGATATTGTTATTATAGATGGGTTAGTACTTTGGTTGTACATGCCAAAATAAAAGCCTGTAGCAGTACTTGGGCTTTGTGGGTAATCAACATCGTAACCAGAATCTATAGCTGTAGCTATTTTACTAACTTGATCCGAAGCAATACTTGGATACCATTGTGTATTATTTGTAGCACCAGTAGCTCTTTCTGGCGCAACTCTACCAAACAATTTTACATCACTACTATATTGCTTTTGATCAGGACCAACTTCAGATAAGTTTCTAGGTACTTTATTTATATTGTCGTTAATCAAAACACTTTGTGCTAATTCATCTTGATCATCACTAGTTGCTGGAGTGCCGGTGTTTAAAAGATAACCACCATTTATAACAACGGGTAAATAAACATTGTAATACTCTTGTTCGTTTTGTTTTACAACTATTTTATAAGAATACCAACCAAGGGTGTTTATTTCATAAGCTTCTCTAATTGTTGTAGAGGAAACTGTTTCAGTATAAATATCAGAAATTTCTTCTTCTGTTATTATAGTTGTTGTTGAAATAAAATCCCAAACAACACTGGTTACTTTAGTATAATCAACATATTTACCTCTTAAATAATCACCTTCAGATACCCTAGAACTAATGTTTTGGTTTATGGTATATGTATAAGGCGGGAAAGTTTTGCTTGTTACATAAGGAATAGAACTACCTACATTGTATAAATCCCAAGATTTGTTACCATTGTTTGAGTTCGCGTATAAACCAGGGTAGTCACTCTGTGCATTTGTTTCTATTGGAGAGTCTAATATAAATCTTAAAGCATCACCTTCCCACCATTCAACTGGAGTTCCTTGATAAGTTGTTCCGTCTACAGATGAAAAATAACTACTATTTTTATAGCTATTAAATACGGTTGAACCAGCACCATCTGTTTGAGCATCTTTACGAGATAGTAAAACAGAAGTGCTTCTACCATATCTGTCAGCAAGCACAATGCCTACTTGATAAGTTCTGTTTTCTTTTAAATTATGATTAGGGTATTGAGCTGTAGTAGTAAACGTAGCAAAATCCTTAGGTAAAGCTGAAACGTAATAATCTGGTAAAGCTGTAGGTGGATTATTTTTATCTTTGTAGTTGCCATAAACAACTCTATTACTTATAACCTCTTGAGTTTTGGCTGTTACAGGTACTCTATCATACACTCTAACAATTTCTTTTTCTGGAAGAGTTTTGTATGGTTTTTTCGATGTATAGTTAAATGTATACAAGTTGTCTTCTCCAATTATGCTACTAGAAGCGATATTTGAAGTGTTTATTGTATTCATTACTTTTAAAGCTAGCGAATCAGACTCTTTGTATAAAATATCTATTTCTTTAATTTTAAACCTATTACTACCCCAATTTGTTTGGCCTTCTGTATTAGAAGGTAATGGTATTCTAAGTCCAACTTCTTGTATAAAGTTCTCAAAAAAGCTAACTACAGATGATTTGTAAGTTTGCGTTTCATCATCTGTTTGAAAATATCCAAACTGTTTTGGTATAAATATTGGTTGAGTAAATGGCGCTATCAATGAATATTGGTTATCATCGAATTTAAACCTATAACTAAATCTTATAAATTTATCTTCAAGAAAATCTGAATCACCTTGCCACGTATTGTCGTAATTAGGGTTTGCAATAGAACCAGTTACCTTATTATAACTATCTAAAAACTCTTCAGTTCTATTGATCATTGTAGATCTTCTAAATATTACTTCGTCACCATTTGACATAACAGTATTAGCGTTAAAAGCTCTATCTAATGTCACTTGAGGATTAGCGAACTCTTTAACTTTACCAACTTGCTTAGTTCCAGAAACAACATAATCACCTACTCTAATTGGATTTAAAGCTAACTCGCCAACAGTGTAGGTAGGAACTGTAAAAGTAGTGTCGCCAATAGCTATACTTGGTGAAGTAACTGATGCAACTTCTTCTTCCAATAAACTTATAGGTTTAAATGGAGCAAACTTAGCTACAGAAACGTGGTCTTCATTAGTGTAATAAGTATATGGTTTAGATACATTTAAAACTCTAGGTTGGTTTCTGTTGTCAGTGAAGAATAATAAATCCTCAAGTAGGTTTACGCCACTAATAAAACTTTGTTTTGAGAAATTTAAAAAAGCACCTTCTGCTTTTTTAGTTACAGGTGAAGAATCTGAAAAGTTATATGTATGAATAAAGCAATTCGCGTATGGATCTACTTGAGTACCCACAGGTACATTTTGATCTGTTGAGAATATATACAAATTGTTCGTAGCTTCATCTGAATAATAACCTACAATGTCAATAACAGGTCTAAATTCTACAGTATCACCAGGATTACAAACAGCTGTTCTGTCTATTATTACATCAAAATCACCGGGAAGATATTCAACAACAATACCTATAAGAACATTGTTGATATAAACCTCATCACCAGCTTTTATACCAACTGGAGCTGTTGTAATATATATATCGGTTGTATCACAGTAATCAACGGTAGCTGTTATAAGTAAGTTTTCTTCTTCAAAAATATCAAACAAAAGTTCATTACCTTTTATATTTTCTACAGCTCCTACGTCAGCACCTTCAGATTTGCTGATTGAAACGTTCATTGCGTCTCTGTATTCTCCAGACGGCAATAACCTTGCGTCCAGGTCCTTATTCATCTTAGACTTGATGAAAGCGTTTTTTACTTCAGCCATTTAATTTTAGTGTTTAATCCATTTAGATTTACCACGCATAGTTTGAATAAGCTCATTAAGCTTAATGTTTGAGAGTCTAAGTTTAGCGTTTCTAATCTTAGCGCTTTTCTCTTTTTTAAGTCTTTGAACTATATATTCAGGTTGATTTATTCTTGTAGATATGATAGCGTGCAATATCGATGCGTAAATCGCTTCTTCAGCAAGCTTAGGTACTCTAGTATCTAAATCAGTTGCTAAACCATCAGAGATGTACTCGAAAGTAATTAATTTATCAACTAGATTAGCAGAGAAAGATATTTTATTCTCTCTATCATTTATAGTAAAATAACCATTTGCATTAGCGTACCTTGGGTCCATACCGTATTGTTGTCCATAAAAAGGATCACCCCAGCCATAACCGTACTCCCATGTTTCAATAATGTTATCGATATTTCTCTCTTCACCAAGCACGTTATCTTGCCATCTTAGTTCAGCTATAGAAGTACCGCTAGTATTATTATCGAAGTTATCCTGCATAGGTATACCTTCAGAATCTTGAAGCGGTTGAGTATATGGATTACTAGTTAGGTTTGTTGGTAATATAATATGCTTAACGCCTTGATTATCAAACCAATAGAAGTTAACGTAGTTAACATAATCTTGAGGCATAACAATACTCAGGTTATGTGGTATGTTTAGCTCTTGCGATTTTATAGCTTTAAGCGTATCATAGCTAAGCTCTTGCATTGCACGCTTAGCATGAAATATAACATCAGTTCTTTTTACAGATGGTATCAATTTGTCTTGACCTACGTAAGCTATTAAGAAGTTGTTAATAACATCATCTAATTTAGTATAAGCATAAGATCCGTAGTTTTGTT
>Ga0102963_1000635_pt1 | contig 15071 bp, 8 predicted proteins | sample SalPon2_C_H2O_MG_2_FD_84522 | JGI IMG/M metagenome (GOLD analysis project Ga0102963, IMG submission 84522) | Salt pond water microbial communities from South San Francisco under conditions of wetland restoration - Salt Pond MetaG SF2_C_H2O_MG | ecosystem: Environmental > Aquatic > Non-marine... | reverse complement strand
TCTATTTCGACCAAGGTATTCAGTTGGCGCTCCGCCTTCTGTACCTTCTGTTGGTGCTGATGAAATAGTAGCGTTATCGGCTGTTTGGAATTGGAAGAAAGTTGATTGTATAACTTTTCCACCTCCAGTTAAGCCACCCATAGCAGATAAGAAAGGTGTTCTTTGTCCTCCGACTTTGAACAATTCTCCTTGAAAATTATTAATGTCTGAGGCGTAAATTGGGTCAGGGGTTGTAATTGGTCCCATAACTATCTTCTCCTTATATTACTATTACTATTACTATCGAAGAAGATTCAGAAAACTTATCTTAGTTTGTCTTTACCTTCTTCTAAGACAGAAAGTTTTGCTGCTATTGAGTTTCTAACCGTACCGTTTTTTTCTATATCACGTATCTGTGCAGTAACATCCGTGTTGAAATTATCAACAACTGAGTTCTTTTGTATGTAATTCAAGCGTTCTTGTGATTGTTCTGTACTTTGTACAGCTTGTTGTAATCCGTCTTGTTGCCCAAATTCTACTCCAAACTCTTCTGATGCGTACTGTTTGATTCCCTCTACAGATAAATCACCTTCGTACATCATCTCAACAGCTTTGCCGACACCTTTTTCAGTGTCTAACCCTGCTTGTTGAAAAACAATTTGTCTTTCCTTAGCTTCGTATTCAGCAACTTTACCTTTGAGAAACTCGTTTTGTTCTCTCATTTCTTTCCAGTTCTTGTCACCAGTACTAGCTTGTTCTGAGTTATTCAGTTCTGTCATATTCTTTTGTCCTATCTTTATACAGTTTTTTTACAAGAGGTGTATAAGTAACCTCTGCTATTTCGTACTCTACTGTTTTTATTTGACAGGTCTTGTCAGTAGGCATCAAGACCGATTACATTTAGAAGTCATATTATCCTGCAGACTTTCTAACGCAGCTTAATTTGAGTATACCACATATTGTGGTTGTGCAAGTATATATACTAGATATTGTGGTTATGCTTCTTCTAGCCCTACAACTTGACCAGTCTGTGTTCGTGCAGCACCAAGTACGGCAGCACTTTCAGATTGTATTTGTGATGTTATATTTTGTAAATTCTTTAGTTCTTCTGCTTGACCTAATTGTGTAGCTTCTACATACTCTGATGCAGTAGGTCCTCTTCTTTTTTGTCTAGCTGCTGCTCTTTGTAAACCTTCTAGGGTTAAAGCTGCTTGTCCAAAACCTTTTCTAGCACCTTCTTGTGTAAGACCTTGTTGTACTAATGACTGTCCTACTTGTGCAGTGATACCACCAAGTCCTGCATTTTCTGCTTCTCCTATTACTTGTGAAGCTCTTATCTGTCCTTCAAGTATTTTTGTAGAAACATTTGGCGACACAAACATTGCAAAGATACTTTCATCAGGTAAGTCAATACCAAAATTTTCTAGGTATGCTTGTTTAACTTGTGGAATGTTATTAACAACACCTTCATATCCTGCTTCCATTCTCTGTCTAAATTCTAATGGAGATACATCACCACTAATAGCTTGTGCTATATCGTCAGCAAACTCGTTAGGATTTAAGTTATATGTACGTACTGTAGCTTTCATGTTATCTACTGCAGCAACATACTCTTGTTCTGTCATACGTAACGAACCATCATTTCTTTTTATACCAGGATAAATCTCTGCCATGATAGGGTCAGCTCTCATCTCTGCTAAAGCTAATCTTTCGTTACCTGATTCAGCATATTTGTTTAAAAATAATCTTACTAATCTATCATCTAAATAGGGATATAAACCTTTTGCTTGTTCAAAGGTAGATGGTCCTGTCTGTGCAATCTCTTGTACTTGTGAACTTGTAGCATACGTACCTAGTAAATCAGACAATGTACTTGTATCAACACCACCACCACCACTATCTTCAGGTGGTGATAATAAAGTAAAACCTAGTGCTTTAAATCTTGTTGCTTCATCTTCACTGTTAACTAATACACCTGCACCTGTTGAGTTGTATAGCATATAGGATGTAAAGGTTACTTCTTCAACAACTACTTCTTCTTCAACTTTTTTAACAACTTCTTCATTTGTAACATCACTACCTGTAACATCACTACCTCTTACTAATCCTTCTGTATTTGTTACTCCACCAAACTTACCTGATAGTGATTCTGCTTCTGCTATAGACCTAGAAGCTGCTATTTTTGCTTCTGCAGCAGCTCTAGTATTAGGTCCAATAATTCCATCAGCAGTTACACCAAGCTCTGTTTGTAATGCTTTGATTTCTTCTGTAGTCATGTTTTCCATAATTAACCTACTAAACTCTGTCCTGTAAATACTCCTGATACATCTTGTTTAAAAACATTTGCCATAGAACCAAGCACTTGGTCTTGATACGTAGCATCATTCTCATATTGTTTTCTAATCTCACCTGCAAATAAAGTCATATCTCCTCCAACTTTCTGTGATATAACATCTACATTTTTTTTATCTGTACTAGATAATGCAGACTTTCCAGTAATTGTTTGGAATGTTCTATACAAAGGAGCAGACCATAATGAATGCTGACTACCTTCGTAATCAGGAAATAATTTATCGTGTGCTGTTTGCAACTGACTAATAATAGTATCTCTATTAGCTGTAACACCTTCACCTTGTGCAGCATCTGCTCTAAGCAGAGCAGCATATTGTTCTACAACACCGTTAGCTGTAAATGCTTCTGTCGCATCTACTCCTAAATAGTTTGTAATTAAACTTTTAGCATCTGCGATACCATTCTGTGTTGGATTAATTCTTTCTATGAAACTACTGTACCCATCAGTCAAAGCACTAGAACCACCTGCCATAGCCATACGATATGGGTCTATTAAGTATGATATGTTTTGTGCAGCTTGTGCTGTTGTTAGTGTTCCTTGTGCTATGTCTGCAGCTAATTCTCTTACTAAATCATCAACACCTTCACCTGATATACCCATTTGTGCAACCTGTACTTTTAATGCTGTGTAGTTATCTTGTACAAGTTTTGCTGCTTTATCAGGATTTGTATAAACAAGTTGTATAAAGTTTCTTTCTTCAGGTGAATGGTCTTTAAACCACTGTAGGTTTTCTAAATAAGGTGATATATCTTGTCCAGTAATTGCACCGTATGCGAATAACTGTTGTACCTCATCATCTAAATACCAAGTTTTACCAAATGTTTTAGCTTTCTTTTGCAAATCATTTTCCACATTTTCCAATAACCAATCTACATCTGTCTTAGGATTCTTAGGGTCAAGTAATTTCAAGTCAGATAAGTTGAACATTGGAAAAAATGCATAACCATATGCATCAGCAAACTCTGTTTCGGTGTAAGGTGTAGCTTGATTTAAAGCTGTATCTAATAAACTTTCAGGTAAATCAATATCAACAACTAAAGGCATAATAGAACCACCTGTAGTTTCATAATTATATACAGCGTAGTATTCATTGTTTACAAGTATTAGTTCATCAGGTACTTGTAACAAACTTCCTTCTATAAATGTTGCCATTATCTTTCCCTATTATACACGTTATTTGCTAACTCAAATGTTCTATTTGCTATAGCATTTGCGTCAGGTCTATTGTTTAAATATCCTACGTATACTTTATCATAATCAATCTCTTTTTGCATTTGGTCTAATTTATAATCATCAGTCATATTTGAGTAGTAAATGTTATCTTTAGTGTCTAGTTCTTCACTAGAATCTACTAATGCTTCCTCAAATACTTCACCATCTGCCTGTCGTTTTAGATTATCTAAAGTAAAACTCCATATCTTTTCAGATAATATTTCTGATGGTGACCTTTCACCTGCAATTTGTAGTGCTTCTAATAACTCAGGACCATAGTCTTGCCAAAAAGTTTCTTCTACAATTTGTTTTTCCCACTCTTCACCATTAGCTAGTATCTCGTTTCGTCTTTCAAAGACTTCTTTAAGTTCAGGTATCTGTTGTCCTGCTGCAACTATAAGGTTGCTTATCTCATACAATGCCCAGGCACTAGCTGCAAATGCTGCTGCGCCACCGAGTGTTGTTGCACCTGCTGCTAAAGCTGCCTTCTGTGCTTGTGCAAATGCTTTACTTATAAGTGTTTCACCTATATCTATTGTTTTCCAAGCAAGACCTAAAGTCTTACCAGTTTTTGTTTTAGCAAAACTTCTAGCTATTTTACGTAGTGTCATAGTGTCAGGTTGACTACCTACTGGTGGTCTATTTTCGTCAAAAGGTATTCCTACAAAATCTGTTCCTCCGTCACCCATGTCTGCGCCTAAACTATAAGATGAACGTATACGTGGTACATTATCATCATCCACTAAATCAACTACTGTTCCCTCAGCTATGTTATATCTTGGTAAATTTTCGTTATTTAAAGATGAAGCCATAACTTGTGAAAATTCAATATGTGTAGTTTTGTCTAATACACTTTGTAATTTACCATTAAAAAAATCTTTATCAGGTGCAAGTATATTTAAAGAGTTCATTGATATGTATGCATTTGTTTCAGGAATTACTATTCTTCCATTCTCTATACGTATTGGGTCAATTCCTTGTGGCAAACTATCATACATAGTAATTGTTGGTGTTTGTCCTGAACGTTTAACAAGAGTACCTATATTTTTTCTAGTCATTTGACCACCAGTATTTTCTGATGGAAAAGTAACAACTATATCAGTAGCCCATGCTCCAGTAATATTATTATCAAATAAATCAATTAACTCATCTAATGTTGTTTGTATATCTGTATTTGTTATAGACGAGATATTTAAGTTTCTTTGTGAATAAAAAGGTTGTGGTGTTATATCTCTAGCAGTAGATTTAGTTTTAGCATTTGCTTGTGTAACACTTTCTACACCTTCTAAAGTATTATCTCGTATAAATATTGTATCAGTATTACTAGATAACCCATTGTTTGGAGCTTCTGAATGAGTATTTACTACACCCATTTGTTCTCCGATTCTTCCTGCAGGATGGATATAATCACTGTTCAGATTACCCACAGGTTCTATTAAATACAACCCTTCATCGAAAAGTGATTGATTTAATGCACGAACTGTGCTTGTTCCATCATGGGTAGATAAATGACCTACTATGTTGATTTCATTAGCTTCTGAATCTGTATCTCTTAAAATAGCAAAAGTATCATAATTTTTTATAAGTCTTATTTGTCCATTATTATTTTCTTCTACAATATGACCTACTTCTATAAAATCCACAAGATGGTTACCATCTCCTATAGATTCAATATCCACTGCAACTAAAGTTCTACCACTATCATTAACAACTTGATTTAGATAATTTGTAAATTTATGCCTAAAACTATCAGATATACGATACTCGAATGGTTGCATATTTAGTGCATCTGCTTCCATGTATCTATATATATTAGTGTTTTCATAAAGGTAAGGTTCATTACCTCTACCTAGATATTGTGAATATAAAACACTTGACCTTCTAAAATCTTCATATAAAACGTGCAATCCAAAATTATGTGGTGGACCAGGTGACCTTTCAGTTGCTAAAGACTGTAATGATGTTGGGTCAGCATTATAAAATTGTCTTGCTTCTATAGCATTGTTAGGTATAACGTCTGCTGTTACAGGTTGTGTTATATCTTCGCCTCTTGCAAGTCTTTCACCTGCTGAGTTAGGTGATTCAGCAGTAGAACTTCCATCAATATTAGAAGTTCCATAATAATATTCAGATACAGTTGGTGCATCTTCTAAACCTTCATTGAATTTTTCTATTGGGTATATGTCATCATATTCATCAATATCTTGGTTATCTAGTACCTCATTAAACACATTAAGAACTTCTTTGCTGTCAGGTTGCCCTGTCAAAAAACTACTGGTATTTATATCTGTTGTAATATTACCTTGTACATCTCCTGGTAACATTGTTACTCCTGTAATATCTCTTAATGAAGTTGTACGCAGCATTAATTTAGCTAAAAGTTTTATATCATTTACGTCAGTAAATAAATTGTTTCGTGTATTTGAAATATTATCTGCTCCAACAACATATTTTAAACCATTTAAGTCGCCTGAATCTATGATTTCTTCCATAGCCATTTTAATGTCAGCTGTACTTAGATTATTTAGTCCACCTAAATTTAGTATGTGTCTTGTCATGTCACCTATCTGTGAAATACGAAATGTGTCATTGTAGTCAGCTTGTAAAATTCCTAGCAATGCTTGGTGTCTTGGTGAAGATTCTATGTCTTTAAATTGTTTACGTTCCCATGTATAGCTTTCTGAATAAGGAGAACCCCAAGCGCTTGATTGTGCGCGTCCTGATAAACTTGCTGACCTCCATTCAACTTTTTTTTGCCTGGCAACTTTCCAACCGTCTTTTAGTTCTCTATTTCTATTAGGTACTCTTATCATTGTACCCATAGAAGTAATCCTTGTATCTTCAGGTTTTGTAACAGGTATAAAACCACCAAATTGGTAAAGATTACCTACTTGACCATTCATAGCAGATACTTCAATATTTACACTATCTAAATCTGCTAAATGTAATATACCTTGAAACCATTCTTCTGAAGCTAAATATAATTGGCTTTTCCAACTTTTAAAAACATCACCACCATCTGTAAGGTTAGGGTAATAACCTCTGACTGTCTGAGGATTTGTACTATAAAAATTTGTGTCCATACTCAGGTAATTTTGGTCAGGAACATATGTAACGCTATTAGAAACTGCACTTGCTCTACGAGAATCAGAAGCAACTAGGTTTATAATATTGTTATTCCATACAGTTCCTAATGTGTAACTAGGTTTGTCTATAAAAGGTTTAAGTTTTTCACCTTTTGCTTTAGTTGCTAGTTTTTCAAAATATTTTTTTATACCACCCTTGTACAAAGGAGATATGCCAGTTTCAGCATTACTTGCTTTTTGACTACCACCAATCATTATAACTTTTACATCTTGTGTATCAAAAAATGCATTTAGTTCGCTTTTGTTTTCTCCAAAAATCGTTGTCATAAAATCGCCATACTTTTTATGATTAGGTCTGTTAGTTGTAAACTCAGGTCCACCAGGTGTTATCTCAGCAAAAGAAACATTTTCTCTTTCAGTAAAAATTCTTTTTTGCACATCAATGTATTCTTGAACACGTTTTGCTACATCATCTGTTTCTTCAGGAAAATAGATTTTTTTTGTAAAGTTTCTATTACTTTGATTAGCTTTATAATTAGGAGAAACACTATTTCTATCTATAATTGAACCTTCATTATGTACTGTATCAAAACCTCTTTCAATAAATAGTTCTAAAACCATACCTTTATCTTTTGCATATTTTTGTAACACCTTTACAAATTCATCATCAAATGTTTTTGAAATCCCTGCCCTTATTTTCATATCTTCTCCATACAGTTGTGATTTATAAACATCTATTTCTATAAGAAAGTTTTTTAAATCTTCTATTCTTAATGAGTTATCTCCTACAAGTTCTTTTACACCACTATCATTCTTAAATGCTTCTAATAAATCTACTCTTTTTTCATCACCAAGCCCAGTTGCAGGTCTAATAAAGTCATCAAGCACTTCGTCAAAAGTTTGAGTTGCTCTTCTTGCTTCTCCTACTGTACTAGGTGTCGTTTCTGAAGTATCTATATCAGACGGTTGTATGACACCTTCACTTGATAGTTCTCTTCGCATATCATTTATCATATTCAACAAATTACCATCTCCTGCCGAACTTTGAATAGCATCATTTACAGATTCAGATATCTGCTCATAAGTTATTGAAAGTCTTTGATTTGTTTGTCTTAATAGTTGTGTCCGTATAATAGTTGTAGCTCTTACTTGAAAATTTCTAACAAATCGTGAAACATTTACATTTTCATTCCGCTGTATTCCATCTTGAACAACTTCAGTAGCAGCAGTTTCTAACAACCGTCTAACATTATTTCTAATATCTTCAATGTTTGGAAAAAATGATTCATCTATACCATCCACTTGTGTTATAGTATCTATTAAATTATCTTCTATTTTTGAAATAAGTTCTTGTAAAGTCATGCGAACATTGTTGCGTAAAAATAATCTTTAAATGTTTCTGCATCTCCTGGGTAATCTGTTTCTTGTCTAAGTTTTTCTATATCACGTATACCTAACTTATCCCATAGAACTACATTACCTGATACAAATTCTGCAGCTTCAGGTTCTTCTTGTATAAATTCTAGTATCTGTTCATTCATCTATTTAAAAAATCTCTCGCTTGATTAACACTTTCTTCTGTGTTACGTACTTTACTACCTTGTGGCTTTACTCTTAATATTTTTTCTAGGTTGTTTAAAAATCCAGGTGCAGCTTCTGTACTGTTGTTTTGTGGCATAGCTTGTGGTGTAGGTAATTCTGTACCAGGAAATGCTTGTGGCATTTCTTTTTGTGGTGTACTACCTACTGCATCTTCAACATCATCTTCTACTTTTATATAAGGGAATGCTGTTCTAAATATATATTCATACACACTATCTAATTGTTCTAATGGTTCTTCTTGTTTTTTATTTAAGAAGTATTGGTACATATACGACTTAACTGCATTAACTCTTTGATTCACTTGTTCACCAGTTATAACTTTATTTTCTCCTGGTACATAAAAGTTATCTTTATTACTAAACTTTTTATTCTGTAATAAATCAACAATGTTTTGTCCATCACCTTGCATATCTACACCTCTAAAACTAGAACTGTAAGATAAATAAGGATGTACGTTTTTAGAATACAAGTCTAAAATTTCTTGATTACTTAAATCTGCAATGTTTACATCAGCTAATAAATTTTTATGTTCATTATTTATTTGTTGACCTGACATACGTCTAACTCTGTTACCACTATAAGTTACAACTTCTTCATTATTTTTAAACAAACTACCTCTCTTAGCTCGTTTCAAATCAGAAGCCATATTAGCAATACTCATAGATTCTTCTTCCATGACGTTTGTTGTAACTGGATTACGATTAGATAACAATGTAGGTTCAGCAGGTATGTCTGTAATGTTGCCTTCAGCATCTTGTTCTTGTACTGGATTTTCTATAAGGTTTGTGTCATATTGTTTTGCTGCCTCTATAAAATCCCCTGTATTTGCTTTTATTTGAAATGGGTCATTAATTACTGTAGACCAGTTATCAATACCTTTTCTCTCTCCAACATCATACTGAGCAATAATTACTGCAGCTATAGCATTCATACCAGGGTCATCTAGTGCATCATTAATATCTTCTACATTTTCAAAAACACTGTATTGACGTAAAACACTTTCCCATGTACTTCCATATATTTGCCATGGTCCTCTTGACCTACCTTGGTCACCAGGTATATTTTGTGCAAAACCTGATGGTACATCACCATCTCTGTGTTCTGCTAATGCAATAGCAATAAGTTTATTAACATCTTCTTCTTTGTTAGGGTCTAATAAAACATCACTACTTTTAAATTCAACATCTTGTAATTCAAGATAATTTTTTGCATAGTTAATAAATTGAAATAATTGTTGTGGACTATACATTAAAAATTCTCCTCAAATACCATAAAGTTTCTTTTAAACTCTGTTGCAGCAGCTTGTCTACCGACTATCTCTTGACTTGCATCTATTCTTCCTGCTTCTATATTGTCTATAATTTTACCTAATTCAAACACTGGGTCAATAGGTTGTAGTAAAGGTTTGCCTAATTGTTTTCTAGTTTCTTCTGCTGTAGGTGTAGTAATACCAAAACCTGGGTATGTATACATTCCACCTTCTGTAGCACCTTGTGAAAATGTTTTAGATAAACCAATAACATCACCTAATGATGGTTTGTTCTTCTCTATCTCTGCTTGTCTAGTTGCTGCATCTTTTTTTAGATTACTAAATATTGTTGCATACTTACCGTAATCATTAGCCGTTGCATACAATCCTCTTGATGCAAACTCTTTATCTACTATAGATTTAATTTCTGCTTCTGTTGGTGGTACTATTTCACCTGCAAATTCATCAGACAAACTTTCTATAAATGCATTAGTGTTTGTATCTGTTGTTTTTTTGTAATCTAAGAATGGTCTTAACATACCAACTAAAGTATCTGAATCTTTATCTATTAGATTTAAAGTAGGAAACATTGCATTAGCATCATTAGCTTGTGTCATTAATCTAGCTACAAAATCTATTTCACCGTTTGTAGCACTAAAGTCTATAACACCAGGATTAAATGCATACTGTGATGGGTCTAACCCTAAGTCAATAAGTTCTTTTTGTATTTCAAATATAGCTTCTTGTGATAAACCTTCAAACATTGCTGAAGCTGCACCTGCTCTAAATACAGGTCTTAATACGTTACCCTCACTATCTTTTTTTAAACCGCCTGTTTCAGGGTCAATGTATTGATTGCTTTCATTGATAGCCATGTTAGGTCCTGAGTAATATTCATATGACGAAAATCTTGTTTGACCTGTTTGAGGGTCTGTTGTCCTCGTTGGTGGTGTATAAATGCCAGTTATTTTAGGACTATCTACTGTAAAACTTTGTTCATCTGTAGCTTTAGTGTTCCAATCAGTAATTGAATTTTGTATACTAGATACAGTATCAAAGTTTCCTATTACTTGTACTTTATATGTATCTCCTGTAGATGCAGTAGATTCTGTTTCTATAGAAGCATCTTCAATAAATTGTGTCAAAGAGTTAATATAAGTTTCTAAATTTTCAGGTTGTGTCAAACCATCTACATAAGGGTCAATAGATTCAAAATCATAACCTAATTCGTTTCTACCAGGACGTGATAATAAATAAGATAATGTGTATGATTCTGCAGATATTTTTCCATCTATATTTGTACGTATAGGTATGTTTATTAATTTGTTTATCTCAGATACAAAAGCACTAAAATCAGCAGGATAACCTTTATTCTTATCTAACTCTTCAAGATAACCTTCTATCTGACGTAAAGTTTTATCATCCATTATTTCAAATACCTTCTATTGTCTAACTCTTTCCAAAAACTACTTAGATAAATACTAATCCACTCTGTATCTTCATACTGCAATGCTAACTCTCTAGCATAAGCATCAAGTGATTCACGTATTATATCAATGTTTCCTGATGTACCACTAAGTGTAGCAGCAGTTTTACCAGGAATACCACCACTTGGAATTTCTGTTCCTCTAAATGTACCACCATTTAGTACTACTTGTATAGCTCTATCGTATTCTACAAAGAATTTCTGTAACGGTTCAAATGCAGGTGATTCTCTAAGTAAAGGTTCATTTTTCCAATCTCTTAATTCTAAAATAATTTGGTATTTATCTGCTTGTACAACAGCATCTCCTAGACTTCCATAAGATACAACACCATACTCTTCTTCTTTTTTTGTTCTAAAACTTGAATATGCTTCACGTTTAGCTTGTGGTGTCATTGTAGTATCTTGTTTTAGTTCTTCTTTGTAATTTTCTAATTCAAACTGTACTAATGATTGTAATGTAGCACGACCATAAGCACTTGGGTCTAATGTTTCTCCACCTGCCATAAATGCAGATAATGAAAATTCATCATCCATTCTGTCAGGATTTAGATGTATAGCAGTATATGGCTTTCTTTCCATAAGTTCTTTGTTTTCTTCTTTTTGCCAAAAAGCATATGATTCTTTTTTAACTGGGTATCTACCTTTTTTAACAGTAGATGATTGTCTAAGTGGTATGGGGTTCATACCAAATCTTTGAACGAACTGTTGTGTAGTTACAAAATAATCGAATTGATTAGCTTCTAGCATCTGTTGATATTTTTGTCCTAATACCTGCATAGTCCACCAAGCACCATTTTTATCTTTGATTTCATATCTTGGTTGTATGCCTGTAGGTAGTGAACCTTGTGCAGAACCACGTATTAACCAATGCATAGCTGCTGCACTTTCTGCTTCTTGCATAGCTATCTTGATTGATTCTTCATCATCAGGTGTCCACTTACCTGCGTAGTAGTACAAAGTAAACAAATCCATTACAGTTTTAGAATAAGAAGCATTAATTTCTTCTGTAGCTTCTTGTGTGTATGGTACTGCTTTTAACAAAGACTTAGCCCATGAAGGTAGCTCGTTAATGAAGTTTATTTCACCACCAGGTTGTTCAAAGTTACCTAGTATAAAATCATTAAAGAATCCAGGTACTGTTGCTATTTTTGTTAAGAATTTAAAAGGCAATGTAACAATAGGTCCGAAACCAGGTGAAAAACCATTTGCAGATATTAAGTTAAGACCTTCTAAGAAACCATAAGGTTTAACTTGTACACCTTCATCTCTTAAATCTTCTCCTAACAGTCCTTGTTGTAGTGGTGCAAAACCAAATGCACTACCTATAAGTTTAGGTATGCCAAATGTTGCAACATTAGCTACGTCTAAATAATTAAACATTAACTCACCAGTTACTGGGTCTGATGTAAAGAAAGCATTATCTGTATCCCAGGGTTTTGCATCTTTACCTCTATCAATACCAATACGTGTTCTGTTAAACTTTTGTGGATTCTCTACTAACAACTTACCCCAAGTCTTTATAACTTCTTGCCATATTTCAGGGAATGGTATATAGGATGACATAACATCAGACAACACGTGTCTATCCGAACTAGCGTATAAAAGATTTTTAACTTCTTCCATAGCTTTATATTTCAGTAATGTTTCTGCTTGTTCTAGTGTTTCAATACTATTTTCACCTGCAGGTAAATCTGCTTTCTTTAATAAGTTTTCGTACAACTCACTACCATCTATCCATGTCTTTGCACCTACAATAAATTCTTTCTTGACATCCTCTGTCATAAAAGGCATTAAATCTTCAGCTAATGTATAAAAAGACCATCTAAACATAGGGTCACGGTTTAGCCAATCAGATGGTTTAGCTAATAAAATACTATACGCATTCCCTAGTTTCTCATCAAATTTACTTAAAGCACTTGTAGCCATTTGTCCTGTAACGGTTAAGTTAGGATTGTTATTAAATGCTTGTGTTCTAGGACCTAAGTCTAGTTTTACAATATCTTCGTCAAACACTTTTTTTATTTTGTTATAAAAATCTCCAAAGTATTTTTCTGACTTACTAGATAACACAGCATATTTTTGTGATAACTCTAAATAATCTTCACCATCAAGAAAACCACCAGTAGATATAAACTCACGCACACTGTTTGCACCCATGTTTAAATCTACTTCATAATCAGGAAAGTTAAAACTACCATCAGCATTACGTATCATTTGTCCTGCTTGTTCTTCTGTTATTTCTTGTCCACCACGTAATATCTTTCTTGTCTGATTACCTTGTAATCTACCTACTTCATATTCAGCAGATTTTAGATATTTCAATAAATCTTCTTCATTATTCAAAACAGCTCTTACATCAGGGTCATCACTTCTGCGTATTAATTCTTTAATGTATTTTTTACCTTGGGTAGTATTAGTAAAGTAATCCATAGCTTTTTCAGCACCATCTCTAGCTACAACAACATACAATGGGTCATTAGCTTTTTGCATCATGTCGTGAATCCAACCACGCCACCATTGTGGATTTATTTGTGCATTCCCTTTTTCGTCAATAATGTATTTATCTACATTAATGTAAAAATCTTCAGCAGCATTTAATGCTCTACCTTGTGGACTTAATCTTTTTAATAAAGATTGTTCTGACATAGTACTGACATACTCAGATGTTGTATTAAAGAAAGTACCTGAAGGTGCAGCTTGTGCATATCCACCTTTCTTGTTTATTATTTTTTTAGCTGTTTGAAAGTTACTATTAAACAAGTATTCCATAACTTCTTGTATTACAGGTGAATTAATATCTACATTATCTATACGTGGGTCAGGTTGTCTATATACATCAATTTTAAATACACCTGCACCCTCCATATATTTAGCTGAGTTTTTTATAGGATTAGTGTCAGGTAGTAAACTAAACGCTTTTTCTCGTATATATATTTTTGGTTGATGTGCTTTAATTGCAATACTTAATGCATTTTTTAATGCTACTTCTGCTTCTTTTGCTGTATTACCACTATCAAGTTGTACTGCTACATCAAGTATTACAGTATTATTTTTTATTTGTATAGATATACCATGGTTTAATTTTTTTAGTTGCATTTCTATAGATGGATTTTTTACATAATTTTGTACTGCTTGTGTTATTTCTTCACGAGATTCTACTTCTATTATTTGTTTATATTTTTTATTAGGCACTACTGATATGGGTTTTGTTAATCCACTTAAATTAGCAAAAGGTAAAATATTGTCACGCAATTCTATTGTCCTACCCAAAAGTTCTGGACTTTCTACTTTCTGTGTTTTAAGTTGTTTTAATTGTCCTGTTATTTCATCAAAAGCAAAGTCTGTAGCATTGTTACCATCAATAGCATTTTGTATAAACGAATCGCCTACTTGTCCTGATGCATTTGTATTTAATCTTGTAACTTTTATTATCTGTTGTATGTCATCATATTTGATTGTTTGCAATGATTTTTGTAAATCTACATTACCTAATGTTTCTGCTGTTGAATCTATTTGGTCGGCAGCTATAGACGTAGCCCATAGTTGTTCTCCTACGCTATCTACTAACTGCACATTTAATGGACTGTTTTTAAATAGACCATTTGTTTTCATAGAAGCTAATAACATTGGGTGTGTAAATACATTCGGTCCACCATACATAGCAATACGTACAGCTTCTTCAGGTGGTACACGTAGTGTCAGTGCAAACCTTAACATCCATGATGGTTTTAATGCACGTTGCATAATGTAATCGGAGTATAAATAATCTATCCAACCACTAGGTGCTAAAGATGTTTGTCCTGTACGTAAGTTCTTTTTTAATCCTCTAGTAGGTATTTTTGCATTTTGTAATATCTTTTCAGTTAACTTGTAATCTGATTTACCCCACGTAGTAGATACTAAACTTCTTAAACCACTTCTTTTTGGACCAACTATTCTTCTAAAAGAAGCTAACGACCTACCAAGTTCTTTGTAGTCAATTAGTGGTGTAAAGTTATCTGCAAACTGTCCAATAGAAAATGCTGTAGGTACAGCTATCTCTGTAGCTTCTAGTATGTTTCCTTGTTCATCTACTCTGTCAGGTCGATACTTAAATTTAGTACC